>VTLG01010246.1_pt1 | contig 11068 bp, 23 predicted proteins | sample 4694571 | NCBI WGS metagenome assembly VTLG01 (sample SAMN12604809, study PRJNA352737) | marine metagenome | biome: ENVO:00000447; feature: ENVO:00000209|ENVO:00000569|ENVO:01000036; material: ENVO:00002151; isolation source: viral sequences binned using virsorter ... | reverse complement strand
CTCCTGGTCCTTTAATTTTTAAATTAAGAAAAGCGTTAAAAAATTTTAAACCAGAAGATTATTTATTACTGACAGGTGATCCAGCAATTATTGGAGTAGCGTGTTCTATTGTATCAGATATGACAAATGGTAAATATAAACTTTTAAAATGGGATAGACAAGAAAGAAAATACTATCCTATAGAAATTAACTTATATGAGAAAGGAGAAATCAATGATTGATTTTGAAAAAGACCAACAGGAGGTCATTAAAAAAACTGACAACATACAATCTTTAGCTGATCAAGTTGAAAGATTAGAACAACTTCAAAGAAGTATAGAAAACCAAGAGGAAAATTTGAAGAGTTCAAAAAAGAAATTAGAACATTTGTCTGGAGAAGTAATTCCAACTATGATGGCTGAGATGGGTTTATCTCATCTTAAACTTATGGATGGATCTTCTGTGGATGTTAAGCCGCATTACAGTGCTAACATAACTGTAGCAAATAAACAAGGGCGGCAGATTATGCTGACCTTGCGAAGAGTCATGGGTTTCAACCGACACAAAAGTTGAAGGTGGAGCCTATGACTCTGAAAGCGTTAGTCCGTGAACGTATTGAGGCAGGTAAAGAAATGCCAACGGAAATTTTCAATGTATTCATTGGAAATAAAACAACAATAAAAAGGAAACAATAAATATGAACCAAGTAACAACAAAAAAAGAAGGAGCATTAGCAACGAATCTATTTGAAGCTGATGCTAATAAAGGTGCTCAAAACATATCGCAGGAAGATCTTGCGTTACCTTTCTTAAAAGTTTTGGGACAATTATCTCCAGAGGTAAATAAATCTCACGGAAAATATGTTAAGGGCGCAGAACCTGGCAAGATAATTAATACAGTTTCTAATGAACTGTATGATTCTATCGATGTATTGCCCGTTTTTTACAAAAGACAATACATAGAGTGGCAGGATCGTGGAACAAGCACTGGAGCACCAGTTGCGATTCACGAGGCAGACAGTGATATTGTGAGTACAACTACTCGCGATAAATCTTTCAAAGATAGATTACCAAATGGTAATTATTTAGAAAACACTGCCAATCACTTTGTGATACTCTTAGGTAAGAGTCCAACAACAGCTTTGATTTCTATGAAAGCTACTCAATTAAAAGTGAGTAGAAAATGGAACTCAATGATGATGGGTATTAAAATGCAGGGTAAGAATGGTTTATTTACACCGCCAACTTACAGCCACATTTATAATCTAAAAACTGTTCAAATGTCGAATGACAAAGGAACATGGTTTGGATGGGATGTATCTAAAGTTGGTCCTGTAACTGACAAATCAATCTATGATATCGCTAAAACTTTTGCTGAAAGAGTAGGAAAAGGTGAAGTTCAAGCGAAACATGGATCAGAGGAAACTTCAAGTACACCGTACTAACCGAATCCTAGGTAGTGGGCGGTTAAGCGAGAGTGGACCCGCCCACTTAACATGTTATGATTGATAGAATACAGAAATTTAAAAATATATTTGAAGGATTAGAACGTGCACATGGTGTCACTAAAATAGGACATTCAAATGGTACTGGAACAAAAATAAAAGGTCAGTCTTTTGTTAAAAGAGAACCTATTACTGATGATCATTGGTTATTTCATTTACAAGGTAGAGAAAGTTTAGGTGTAATACCTATTAATGATGATAATCAATGTAAATGGGGATGTATTGATATAGATTCATATGCAGGATTTGACCATAAAAAATTAATTGATAAAATAAAATTCTTAAAATTACCTCTAGTAGTATTTAGATCTAAATCCGGAGGGGCTCATGTATTTTTATTCACAGCAGATTATACAGATGCTAGAGTGATACAAGAAAAATTAATACAGATTAAAGCTGTGTTAGGTTATGGAAGATCTGAAGTATTTCCAAAACAAACAGAATTAAAATCAAAAGATGATACAGGAAACTTTTTAAATTTACCATACTTTAATGGTGATGATACAACACGATATGCCTTTAAAGATGATGGCACAGCAGCAAGTTTAGAAGAATTTTATGGAATCTATAGTAATGTAAAACAACTAGATGTTGGTTCCATAAAAGTAGAGAGGCCCCAATCAGAATATTCTGACGGGCCTCCTTGCATAGAAACTTTAGCAACAAATAAAATTGGAGAAGGGGGTAGAAATAATGCACTTTTTCATTATGGAGTATATGCAAAACAAAAATGGCCAAGTAATTGGAAATCAAAAGTAGTTATGTTTAATGCAACTGCAATGGACCAACCATTGTCAGATTCAGAAGTGCAAATAATAACAAGTCAGCACGATAAAAAAGAATGGGGATATAAATGTAAAGATGAACCTATGTGTAGTGTATGTGATAAAACTTTATGCCGAACTCGTAAATTTGGAATAGGTGAAGACATTATGTTTCCTGCTCTTACGGATTTACAAGTCATAGATTTAGAAGATCCTTATTATTATTTAAACGTAGATGGAGAAAGATTATACTTAGAAAATGTTAAATACTTAAGACAACAAAGTTTATTTCAAGAAGCCTGTATGAAACAATTAAGATTTAGACCACCAACATTAAAAGAAAAAGATTGGGTATTAATTACCAATCAACTATTGAATAATGCAGAAGTTACAGAACCTGCTGAGGGGATGAGAACTGAAGATCAATTACAAAATCATTTAGAAGAATTTTGTTTGAATAGATTATCATCAACAGAAAAAAGTGATTTACCTAAAGGTGGTGTGTGGACTAATGGAGGGTATCATCATTTTGTATATGATAGATTTTATAATCAACACTTAATGAGAAGAAGATGGGATTTAGGTTATTCTCGTACAGGGCAAATGCTTAAAGAAAAATGTGGTTGTGAAAATAAACGAATTGGAAAAGAAAAGCTATCAATCTTTACAGTGAAAGAATTTGATAAAAAGGAAACAGAATATAAACCTAAAAAATTAAAAGAAGAAGATCCATATTGATGTCAGATTTATTGTTTTTAACTATTATGACAGCTCTATGGATTTTTTTAATATTATGAAAACAATAGTATTAGGACCACCTGGAACTGGAAAAACAACTACTCTTTTAAATAAAGTAGATGAATATTTAAAACAAACTGACCCGGATAAAATTGGTTATTTTGCATTTACACAGAAAGCTGCTTATGAAGCAAGAGACAGAGCAATTAAAAAATTTAATTTAACAGAAGACGATCTTCCATATTTTAGAACTCTTCATTCATTAGGATTTAAAAGATTAGGTTATAAAAAAGAAGATGTCATGCAGCCTAGTGATTATAAATATTTAGGAACAAAATTAGGTTTTCCAGTTAATTATGCAAAATATGAAGAAGATTATGGGGGAGTTTTTACATCAGATAGTGAATACTTAAGAGTAATTAATTTAGCAAAATTGAGAAATATTACTCCTTTACAACAATATGATTTAGGAGAACATAATCAAGATTTAGAAAGAGATAAACTTAGAATTATAGCTAACGAAATTAGGAGATATAAAAAAGAACACAGCTTGAAAGATTACAATGACATGATATTGGAGTTTACTCAATCAGATAAGTCTCCAAAGTTCGATGTTGTTTTTATAGATGAAGCTCAAGATTTATCTTTAATGCAATGGGATATGGCTAAATCTATATGGAATAAAACTGAAGATTCTTTCATCGCCGGCGATGATGATCAGGCCATCTTCAGATGGGCTGGAGCCGATGTAGATTCTTTTATTGCACAAAAAGGTTTATCACTACCTTTAACCCAATCACACCGAATACCGGCGATGGTTCATAATGTAGCTATGAATATTATTAACCGAGTTAAAAATAGAATAAATAAAAAATGGAAACCTAAAACACATCAAGGAGCTTTATCGAGATATTATGATTTTGAACATATAGATATGGCTTCAGGAGAATGGTTAGTTTTAGCTAGAACTAAATACATGTTAAATGAATTAGAAGATATATTATATAGAAGAGGATTATATTATAAGAATAAATTTAAAAGAACTAAAGAAGAAGGATTACATACTGCTGTTGTGGATTGGGAAAATTTAAGGAAGGGACAACCTTTAAATTATAAACAAGTAGAAAGAGTTTATAGCTATATGACAGACAATCATACAGATAAATTAAAATTAAAATCTATGACAAAAGAATCTATGTATGACATTACATTGCTCAAAGATCATTATGGATTAAAAACTGATAAAGTTTGGTTTGAAGCATTTGATGATGCTAAAACAAGAGATGTTAGTTATTTAAGAAAGATGAGAAAAAATGGAGAGCAATTAAATAAACCACCTCGTATAAATTTATCAACTATTCATGGTGCTAAAGGAGGTGAAGCTCAAAACGTAGTACTTTTAACTGATTTAAGTCGCAATACATTAAAGGCATATGAAAAAAATCCAGATGATGAGAATAGATTGTTCTATGTTGGTGCAACACGGACCAAGGAACATTTACATATTATAGAGCCAAAGAAAAAAGATAGAGGTTATGAGATATGAGCGATATTTATAAAAAGCAGGTAGGAGGAACTCACTACCGGAGTATGGTCATTCAGCCGTCAGAATTTATTAACAGAAATAATATACCATTCGCCGAGGGAAACGCAATTAAATATTTGTGTCGCCATAAACAGAAAAATCAAAAAGAAGATTTATTAAAAGCAAAACATTATATTGACATGGCGATTGATAGAGACTATCCTGAACAAGTGAAAGAAGAAATAAAAGAAAAAAAGAATTCATGGGGAATTATTAAATGATGCAAATTCCTCTCTTTAAAGCTCAAACTGAATGGTTACCACCAACAGAATTTCCAGATTTATCTAAACATACTGAAATTGCAATTGACTTAGAAACTAAAGATCCTGATTTAATTAAGATGGGATCAGGTTCAGTTACTAAACGAGGAGATGTAACAGGAATTGCAGTAGCTGTTAAAGATTGGTCGGGCTATTATCCAATTGCTCACGAAGGTGGTGGCAACATGGATAGAAAAAAAGTTTTAAAATGGTTTCAAGCTGTTTTAAATACGCCAGCAATAAAAATATTTCATAATGCAATGTACGATGTATGTTGGATTAGATCACTTGGTTTAAAAATTAATGGTAAAATTATTGATACTATGATTGCTTCCGCAATTGTAGATGAAAATCAAATGCGTTATGATTTAAATAATTGTAGCCGTAGATATATAGGCCAAGGTAAGGATGAATCTGCTTTATACCAAGCTGCTAAAGATTGGGGAGTAGATGCTAAAGCAGAAATGTATAAACTTCCAGCTATGTATGTTGGAGCATATGCAGAAAAAGATGCTGAGTTAACTTATGAATTATGGCAAGAATTAAAGAAAGAAATTTTACACCAAGACTTAACTTCTATTTTCGAATTAGAGACAGAACTTTTTCCGTGCCTCGTCGACATGCGTTTTTTAGGAGTGCGTGTAGATTTAGAAGCTGCTCACAAATTAAAAAAGAAACTATCATTACAAGAAAAAGAGTTATTGCAAATAGTAAAAAAAGAAACACAAGTAGATGTTCAAATATGGGCAGCGAGATCCATTGCGCAAGTTTTTGAAAAACTTGACCTACCATTTGACCGAACCGAAAAAACAAATTCTCCATCATTTACAAAAAACTTTTTACAGAATCACCCCCACCCACTGGTGAAACAAATAGCCCGAGCCCGTGAAATAAACAAGGCGCATACCACGTTTATTGATACCATATTAAAACATAATCACAACGGAAGAATACATGCCGAAATAAACCAATTAAGAGGAGATAACGGTGGTACAGTAACAGGAAGATTTAGTTATTCTAATCCCAACCTCCAGCAAATTCCAGCTAGAAACAAGGAACTTGGACCAGCTATTAGGTCATTATTTATACCCGAGGAGGGCCATACATGGGGTGTATTTGACTATTCTCAGCAAGAGCCTAGGTTGGTAGTGCATTATGCAGCTTTACAGAATCTCTATGGAGTGGACGATGTATTGGACGCTTATCGCGAGGGCGATGCAGACTTTCATGACATTGTCGCTGATATGGCAGAGATCCCTAGATTACAGGCCAAGACTATAAACCTTGGTCTGTTCTACGGTATGGGAAAAAATAAATTACAAGCTGAACTTGGAGTAAGTAAAGATAAAGCAGAAGATTTATTTAGACAGTATCACAACAAGGTTCCATTCGTTAAAAAACTTATGGATAATGTAATGAGTCGAGCACAAAACGCCGGTAAAGTTAGAACATTACTTGGAAGACTTTGTAGATTTCATTTATGGGAACCTAATCAATTTGGTATACATAAACCATTACCTCACGAACAGGCAATCCAGGAACACGGACCAGGGATTAAACGCGCTTACACATACAAGGCTTTAAATAGATTAATACAAGGTTCGGCTGCAGATATGACAAAAAAAGCTATGATAGAATTATATAAAGAAGGAATTACTCCACATATTCAAGTCCACGATGAATTAGATATATCTGTAAGTGACAATGCAGATAAAATAAAAGAAATAATGGAACACGCAGTTTCACTTGAAGTTCCTAATAAAGTAGACTATGAATCAGGACCCAATTGGGGTAATATAAAATAGAGGAGGAAACTATGAAAATAAAAGAAAAAGTTTTATCTATATGGTTATTGCACAGAGAATATATAATTGGTGCAGTAATTGGAATAGTTATCGGCGCCATAATATTCTAATGACATATGGCTTATCTGAATGCAAACATCCCTGTGATATATGCACAGGTCAGGAGAGAATATCTCTATGATCTCAAGGAGCATTTTGGAGAAGCTGAAGACTGTATTATATTTGGGATGGCGTCTATTACAGGACGTCCTATCCTCTTTCATGCTATTATGGAAAACGGTGCTGTGTTCTATCGTCTCCCTATTTCGGCCTTCATTCAAAGAGGATTTGATGTCAAGGAAATACCTCGGCCTAGACTTGACGAGCTGGAGCTTTGGAATTGTTTTAGTTATTATCCTGCTATTACTTCTTTCGATCTCCTAGACGGACAATCCGGAAAATTTTTTGGAAAAGATAAAAAATGGCATAAAGGAGCCTATCTTTTTACTGTTGACTGGGCTCACCCAGAGAGTAATATAGTAGATACAGATCATTCTGAAGTTCCGCACGAACACAAGTGCGCACACATAATAGCCTTACATGATGGTAATTATGCGGCACAGCCAAACAATCGAATTATATGGAGCATTCCATCTTTTACTGTTAAAGATAAGGTTCCTTTTGATTGGAAAGTGCAAACAACAGAGTGGAATGTTGAGGACGATATGAAATGGAAAACAGAAGACTCCGATAAGTTCTTCTATGACGTGGAGGAAAAAAATGATTAAAAAGTTATGGAATAAATTTGTTGGTTGGCTTTTTAGTTGGCAGAAAAAATGAGCAAGTGTGTAAAATGTCATTGTGATTGTCACTGCGAGGAGGAATTGCACAGCCACCACTATGACGGAGATTTATGCACGTGTGATAACTGTGAATGTAAACAAAGGCTTGAAGACGAAACATATGAATGATAAAATTATTACTGCACTGTTGGCTATTCTCATCGCCCTTGGAGGCTGGACGCTCTCGCGCACATTCTCCTTGTCACAAGATATGGTCCTGGTTAAAGAAAAAATTTCGCAAATTGAACAACAACTTGATGAAGCAGTATGGAACACTATACCAGAGCCCAAAAAAAATAAAAACAGAAAGAAAAAGAAAAAGAAAAAAAATAAGCAGGATTAATGCCTTATGAAACTATTTCATAATGAATGGGAAAAATGGGCTATTGTTATTCTGGTTTTATTCCTTATTTTTATAGCTTTGTCGGGGTGTAGTAGCCAGATGGTACCCTATGAAACTAAGGTAGAATATGGTACAACCGATACTGATTCCAAAAATAATAAACTTCAAGAAAAGAAGTTTATTACACAAACTTGGAGATGGAATAAAAAATGATGGAAAAAATCTTAACGATGTTGGTCGGACTTCTAATTGCATTAGGGGGCTGGAGTCTATCTAGAACTTTTGAATTATCAACATTTCAAGCAGTACATAACAATCAAATAGATAAACTTGAAAGAAAAGTAGAAAAACTACAAGACCAAATGGATCGTATGATGGATTCCGATGAAGAGATTATGGAACAACACGAATTATTATTTAAAAAATTAGAACAAGGAAACACGGGGTATAGTTATAACTAATGGCACTTAAAATTTCTGAAGAAGCAGCCGTGCAAATGCCGATGAAGACGGTAGCCTCACTGATCGCGATGGTCGCGATTGGAACCTGGGCTTACTTCGGTATCATTGAAACACAAAATAAAATTTCTACAACATTAGAGCTGATGGAAAAAGATTTAACCGAGAATACAGAATTTAGAATCAAATGGCCACGGGGCCAACTTGGTTCGCTTCCTGCAGATAGCGAGCAATTTATGATGATCGAGGATCTTTATAAGACCACCGATAAGTTGAACAAACATATTGAGTCTATGGCTTTAAACAAAGTCAACATAGAATTTTTAACAAAACAAATGGACAAAGTTTTAACTGATATAGAAAAATTAAAAGACGCATCCAGAGAGATGAAGTATACTAACGGCAATGGGAGTACACATTGAATGAGCCCACCAATTAAATGTAAAAAATGCGGATGTCCTTGTCATTGTGACTATGAAAAACATTCTGACTGGGGAGGACCACCTAGTAAATTTAGTGGAGAATGTGAATGTTCTACATGCGAATGTAAAAATGGAGGTGAAACTTGATCGAGAGTGTGATTGCATTATTGATGTTTATAAACGGGGAAATTAAGGAACACCTTATTCAACCCTCGATGGCCCAATGCTTACGCGGGAAGCGTGAAGCGGAGAGGACCTACAGTGAAACTGTATCTTACAAATGCTATAAAGGTAAAGCAAAAACAGAGATATATCAGGGCAGAAAAAATATTAGAGCTTTAATTCTTGAATAATCATGACAAAACAAAACGCATTACAACGAATAGAAGATCATGAAAAACTGTGTAGAATAATGCAAAAACAAACCTATGAAAAAATTCATAAATTAGAAAAACAAATTAATAGAATAGAAAGCATTCTATTAGTATCTGTAGGAGCCTTGATTACAGGTATGTCCTACGTTATATTTACTTTAATCCAATACTAATGAATAAAAAAGCATATGCTTTTTTTCTTAAAAAAAATAGACCTAGAAATAAAGTAGCACAAGAATTAAGTGATGGACGTTATCACCAGCGTGTGATAAAAAATAAGAAAGTATATAAAAGGAAAACAAAATATGAAAAACTTCAGCAAGATTAATGTTCAAGCGCAAGTTGTAAATGGACAATGTCCAGTGTGTACAGAAGAAAGTATATTTGTTTCAATATATAAAACTATATTTAGATGTGTAACATGCGGAGCGGATATTGAACAAAAAATTAATGGTAAAATTAGTTATATGCCTCATGTATGTAAGAGAGACGAAATAAACATAAGACATTTTGATGAGTAAAAAAGGTTCTTTTGGAAAAATTACTAAACCTGTACGCGATAAACCTAGAAAAAGGCCTGGAAGACATAAAAAACGCTTAAATAAACACGAAAAAAGACAGAAGAAAAAAAGAAGAAAAGGTAGAAAAAGATAGTTGACAATTATCCCTAGATATCCTATATAGAATAAAAGAAAGGAACATATGAGATATAAATTTACAATAACAGATGCTGATGGAAAATCAGAAACTGTAGAAAATATGAGCTGGAAGAAAGCTTTTAAAAATATTATTGTTAAGGATAGTAAATTTAATGGCTGGATTTCTTATATAAATAAGAAAGACAACCCTCAAACGAAAGTAATAAGAGATGGCAAGCTACAAAGAGAGAAGTATTAGTTTAAAAGTTAGTAATATTACACCTAAACAATGGAGTAATTTAGTTATTGAATTGAATTTAATGGCGGATTCATGGAGACCTTATGGTCCTAAAATTAAATTTAAGACTCGTAATTTTGATAGAATTATTAAATGGGGAAGGAGTAAAAATGACAATACTGGAAAAAATAGACCAGGCAGCTCAAAAATGGAATCAAACGAAGAATCTCCAGTATAAAGCTGAATGGTATCAATTAATAAAGGAGTTTGCAGATGGAACTAATAATTCTGAACGACGGTTTATATCAACTAGTTCAAGTGTCGAAGGAGATGATGGAAGGAATAACATTACTAGATCGGGTTCTGGTCAATTGTTTTGATCTGTGCGACATATTAAGATTAAAGTTAACTACTTATTATGAATATCCTATGAATGCTCATGTGATGAATGATGGTAGCGGAAATTTTTATGGTTGTATATGCAAATAAATAGAAAGATGAAAAATAAAATTTTATTAATACATGCAGCATGGCTGTTTGAAAACGGATACTATGATGAATGTATTGAATGCTTAAGTCAAGCAATAGAATATAGCCAAGATAAAGATTTAAGACAAACTAATGGTTATTTTAAAAAATTGAAAAGGACCTGCGTCCATGTGGGGTTATTATGAACATATTAAAACAACCAGATGCTTTTTTAAGATTATCTTCAGCTGAAGTGTCTATTCCCCTAAGTCCAGAAGATAAAGAATTAATTACTTTAATGAAAAAAACTATGTATGAAAACAATGGTATAGGACTAGCCGCTATTCAAGTTGGTTATCAAAAACGTATGTGTGTGATGGACACTACGCGAAGTCAATCTAATCCAATTGTAATTATTAATCCAATCATAGAAGATTTTTCAGAAGAACATTTAGAACATACCGAAGGTTGTCTTTCTGTTCCTGGTAAAAATGGATATCCACGTAGAAATAAATGGATTAAAATAAAATATTTTTGTGAACATGAAAAAATAGTAACTAAAACTTTTTATGATTTAGCAGCTCAATGTATTCAACATGAATTAGATCATATGAATGGAAAATTATGTACTGATTACACCCACTCTAAAGAGGGAAATGAGAGTAGGTGAT
>VTLG01005571.1_pt1 | contig 11068 bp, 14 predicted proteins | sample 4694571 | NCBI WGS metagenome assembly VTLG01 (sample SAMN12604809, study PRJNA352737) | marine metagenome | biome: ENVO:00000447; feature: ENVO:00000209|ENVO:00000569|ENVO:01000036; material: ENVO:00002151; isolation source: viral sequences binned using virsorter ... | reverse complement strand
CTTATTGGACAGAAATGTTTAAAATGGATGTTGATGGTTGTGGTTCTGATTTAGATGAATACGCAAGAAGAGTATTGATGTGTTCTCTTACTTATGGTCAAAGTCATATTCTTGTAGATTATCCTGCACCATCTGGTGCATTAAGTCTTGCAGAAGAAAGACAGCAAAATCGTAGACCTTATTGGATAGAGGTAGATCCTACAAATCTTTATGGTTGGAGATTAGATAGAGAATCAAATTATGGGAATCTTATACAAGCTCGAATTGCAGAAAAGGCTGTATTGCCTGATGGAGATTTTGGTGAAAAAGTTTATGACCAGATAAGAGTTATAGAACCCGGTCGGTACAGAGTTTTTCGTAAGAAAGAACAAATTGAAGAAATGTATGATGTCTCTGATAACAGTGTGACAGGAAATTTTGAAATGGGATCAGCAGATAAAGATTATAAACAAGTTGAGTCTGGTAATTTTTCTCTTGGTGAAATACCTTTAGTTACTATTTATTCTGGAAAAACTGAAAATTTAGTAAGTAAACCACCTTTACTTGATATTGCATATTTAAACATTGCACATTTTCAAAGACAAGCTGATCTTATTCATAGTTTGCACGTTGCATCTCAACCAATGCTTGTAATGGAAGGGTATGACGATCAAACTAAAGACCTTGCTATCAGCGTAAACTATGCAATGGCAACTCAGCCAGGGAATAAGGTTTACTATGTAGAACCTGCAAGTAGTGCTTTTGATGCACAATCTGCTGAGATAAAAGAACTTCAAATGCAAATGGCTACCTTGGGAATATCTACTTTGAGTCAACAGAAGTTTGTAGCTGAATCTGCTGATGCAAGACGTTTAGATCGTGTTGATACTAATTCTATGCTTGCTATGGTTTCAATGGAATTAGAACAAAAACTTCAAAAATGTTTTAATTTTTCTGCTGAATATGTAGGTATTGAACCACCAGAAGTAAAAATTAGTAGAGATTTTGATATTGAAAGATTAATCGGTCAAGATATTACAGCTTTAACATCTCTATTTGATCAACAAGTAATAGATAGAGAAGAATTTAGAGACATTTTAGTACAGGGAGAAGTGTTACCTAGTGCCAATGAGACAGAATCAAGTTAGTATACTATTATAAGAATAAATTTATTGATTTCATGTCTAAATCTCTTGATCGGGTACTTCAACCTGATGGATCATACAAATGGGAAGAAGTAGAACTTATACATTCAACTAAAGCAGTTGAACCTGTAGATAAAACAGAATCTGAAGAAGTAGTTATTACTGAAGAAACAGTAGTTGAACAAACTAATGATTTTGAAAGTATGACAAAAAAACAACTTGAAGATTTTGGTCGTACTATTGGAATAGAACTAGATAGAAGGCAAAACAAAAAAGTTCTTATCAAGGAACTACAAAAAAAACTTAATCCACCTACTTAATTTCAAATGGCAATCGAAGAAAAAGTAATTCAGCCTGATTCTGTGAATCCTCCTGAACAGCCTGTGGCTGACACTCCTTCACAACCACAAGCACCTAATCTTGACTCAGTAAAAGCAGAATACGAAGCAAAACTAGCTGCTGCTCGTAAAGAAGCTGCTGAAGCACAAGAAAAATTTAAAGGTATTAAAGGTAAATTAGATGATGTCTATAAACAAAAAGATGAGCAACGTAAGCAAGAATTAGAAGATCAAGGACAATGGAAAACTCTTTGGGAAGAGGCTAATAAAACAGCACAAGAAAAAGATCAACAGATTTCAACTTTGTCGCAACAATTAGAAGACATGAAAACTTCTAAAGAAGTTGAGTCTACAAAGACAACAGCATTAGCAGCAATCAGTAATCTTGGTGCTATAAATGCTGAACAAACTTTGTCATTACTACAAAGTAGGTTACAAAAAAATGCTGAAGGTAAAGTTGTTGTTCTTAATGGTGGTGTTGAACAAGATTTAAATACTTATCTTTCAAGTCTTAAAAATCCAGGAAGTGGTTGGGAGCATCATTTCAAGCCTAGTAGTGCTGCTGGAATGGGTGCAAAACCAAGTCCTATAGCAAATACTTCTGGAGGTCAAGTAAATCCTTGGAAAACGGGCAACCTCACACAACAAATGCTACTATTAGAGCAAGATCCGCAGCTTGCAGCAGTGCTCAAGCAAGAGGCTCAAAAATAGTTAGTTTCTGTGAAACTAATCCCCTTATCTGTGATTAGGGTATCGCAAAAAACTTTTTAAAGGTAATCTGAATGGCTGCTCCGTTTCAGAATTACTCTGGCGGTGTCCTATTAGCGGATATCGTTAAGAGAAATAATTTAAGCACATATGTTTCTGAAGCTATCAAGGAACGTAGTGCATTTTTAAAATCTGGTGCTGTTGTCCGTAATGCACTTCTTGATGCAACAGAAGGTGGAACAAGAATTCAAGTTCCAGAATTTAACCCAATCACACCAACTGAGGAAATCTTAGATGGTACAGCAACATGGGGTACAAGTAACCAAGGTCACTTGACACCACAGAAGATTGGTACAGATACACAGATCGCAACTATCTGTCACAGAGGTTTTGCGTATGCTGTTGATGATATAGCTGTATTGGCTGCTGGGGAAGATCCAATGGGTCACATCAGAAATCAAATTGCAGATGCTATCAACAAATTAAACTCTGCAAGACTATTTAGCTTGTTAGATGGTTTGTTCGGATCTACTTTCGGACCATTAGGTGCAAATTCACTTGATCTAAGTAAAGGTGCTGCTTCTGGTGCTGATACTGATAACTTTTTAACAGCTTCTACTGTTGCAAGAGGAAGATCACTTCTTGGAACAAGAGGAGATGAACTAGATACTCTAGTTGTTCACCCATCTGTTGCTTACTACTTATATCAGGTTGGTATGCTTACATTCTCAACATCTGCTCTTACAACTGGTGGTGCAGTAACTTGGGGTGGTGGCGGTGTCGGTGTTAACGAAACAAGCATCGGTCAGTTTGCTGGAATGAATGTTGTTATTGACTCACAAGTTAATACAGTTCATCCTGGTACAACAGGTCACCAAAAAGAATTCCGTTGCTACTTAATCAAGTCAGGAACAATTCTTGAAGGCGAACAATCTCCACTAAGCATTGAATCAGATAGAAACATTTTATCTAAACAAGATGTTATGTCTGTTGATTATCATAGTGCTTATCACGTTATGGGAACTAAGTGGACATCTGCTACTGACAACCCAACTAACGCAGCATTAGCTAACGATAACAACTGGGCAATCACATACGATGCTGATTTAATTCCTATAGTTGAACTAATCGTTAACTCACCACTTGATACAGGTACTAATCCTTAGTACTATTTAATTAGTGGTCATAAACCTCATCAATTATTGGTGGGGTTTTTTCTTTACGCTACAATAAAACTAAATTACTTTATTAATCGTGGCAGCTACTATAAACGCAACTATAAAAGGAGAAAATGCCAATAGTTATGTCACGTTGACAGAAGCTAATGATTATTTTGATACCTCTCCAGATTCTTCTACTTGGACTAATAAAACAGATGATCAGAAGAAAAGAGCGTTAATATCAGCTACAAGATGGATTGATACCTTAGTTTTTTATGGCGATAGATGTGATGATGGACAGGCATTGAAGTTTCCAAGAAATAATTATCAAGTAGATGGTGTTGAATTAGCTTGTTCTAAAATTCCAAATAATATTAAATATGCACAATACGAACTAGCTAGAGCATTGGCAAATGATACTGATGCTATTACTGGCACTACTGGTAAAGATGGTAATTTTAGTGAAGTAAAGTTGGGAGATTTACAAGTTAAATATAATACTGATAGTCAGGGAACTGGATCTATAAATAATATTTTAGATGTTTATCCTTGGCTACAAAGTTACCTTGGAGCATATATGCTAGGTGGAGCAGGTAGTTTTCAAATGAGGGTAGTTAGAGGATAATGGCAGGTCAATTAGATTCATTATTTAAAGATGTTGCAAAAAGTGTTGTAGCACAATTTGGAGATTCGTTTGATCATAGTATTACCTATACAAAAAAAGCATCTCCTACTTACAACACATCAACAGGTGCTTTAACAACAACGGATACCAGTTATAGCATTAAAGTTCCAATATCTTTTGTTCGTTCTGAAGAAGAAGGAGCACAAGAAATGAGGGAAGCTAAGTTATATATAACTCCTGATCAGATAGGAGACAATCAGGCAGATTTAGATGATGAGATTACATTAAGTTTTGGTGGATCAAATAGAGTTGCACAGATAGTTGACATTGATACAAAGAAAGGTGGACAAGTTTATTTATTTATTATTCTTGTGAGGTTCTAATGACTACAAGACGTTTAGAAGATTTACCTCCAGATTTAAATAAACAGATATCAAGAGATTTTAATGCTCTTATAAAGAAAATTCATGCTGAATTATCTACTAAAGAAAAAAGTCCTGTTTATACAGGTTTCTTTGCCTCTAGTTGGGTTGCACAAGGTAGTGCTGTAAGGGCAAGAGATAAAATTAAAAGATTTAGACCTTGGTCTGGAATTAAACAACAGGCAATGACGGCATTTTTAGCTGGAACTGGTGGTAATGCTCCTTTAAATCCTGTTATAGAACCAAGATTTCCTGTAAAAAGAGTTTTTAATTATAAAAGACCTGTTTATATCGGTAATAGAGTTGAATATGCAGTATATGCTCTTGAAGGAGGCAAAGTTCAATTATTTATTCAAGGATCTTTAGGTAAAATGATAAGAGAAACCATGACAGATAAGGGTAAATTATTTGTTGGTGGCAGTACTACTGGAGGATTTGGTCGATCTCAAGGTGGTGTTAAGTATACGGAGTTTTCTAAATGACTTTAGTTAATGCAAGAGCAGCTTTTGAAAAGGCAGTAACAGATGCAGTTACAGCGGCAGATAATACGATTGAAATGGTATATGACAATGTTCATTACACTACACCTGGAAAAACTAAAAAATATATTTTAATGAGTGTAGATTTTACACAATCAACCTTACAGAATCAAGGTGAAAGCTCAGATTATTATGCTGGTGTAATTCAATGTAATGTTTATGTTCCGAAATCAAAAGGTACATCAGTGTTATCTGCAATATCTGAAGCGGTGATTGATGGTCTTACTTCTGTTAATGCTTCTGGTTATACAGATACATTCAGTTGCAAACCTAGAGTTTTAGATGTAAATGGTCCTACTCCGTTAGATATTGAAGATAGAAGTCACTTTGTTGGTGTAATATCTTGCCAATTCTCGGCAAATGCCTAGTATACTAATATAATATTTAATAAATTTTATATGGAAGCAATAGAACTTCTCAAAAACAAATTTGGTGTTCAGCAAAAATATTTGTATGAATTAAAAGATGGGGATGTGACAGTTTTAGAAATTTATTGGAATCCATTAACTATTGCTGAAAGAGAAGCTATTGTTGCCAAGTCAACAGATGGTATTAGTTCTAGTAATGATGAATTTGCATTAAATCTTATGATTACAAAAGCATTAGATAAAGATGGAAAAAGATTATTTCAAGATGGTCATAAAGCATCTTTAAGAAGAGAAATTAATGCAGGAGTTTTGCAAGATATTCAACTTGCGATGATAAATTCTGGCTCTGAATATAAATTGGAGGAAGCGAAGGCAGATTTAAAAAGCACAACCTGATTGGTTTTTTATATTTTTTTTAGGGTCAGAGTTAGGAATGACTATAAAAGAATTAACAAGTAAGTTAAGTCAAGAAGAGTTTATTCATTGGGTTGCTTATTATGAATTAAAAAAAGAATATGAGAATAAAGCTTATGAAGATGCTAAGAATAAATCACGAGCGAGAAAACCATAAAAGAGGTACACTAAAATAAAGTTTTGTTTTTAGGTCGAATCTCATGGCAGGAGAATATGGTGTAAATATAAAATTAACTGTTACAGGAGAAGAGCGACTAAAAGCAGTACAGAGAAAAACAGATCAATTAAATGCCTCTATTGAAAAAATGAAAGGCATAAACTTGTCAGATATAACAAATTTTCAAGGAGCAGATGGGCAAGCATTAAAAAAAACAAAAGATAATATAACAGGAATTGCAGGTGCAGTTAGTAAGCAAGGAAAGGCATTTGGTAAAACAATAGAGCAACAAGAAGCTGCATTATCAACTTTTGAAGCTCTTAGAAGAAGTCTTACTGTTGGAACAAAAGATTTTAATACTCTTACAGAGGCCATTGATATACAAAGAAATTCTTTATCAAAATTAGATAAACAATTTGGTAAAGGAAAAGGAAAGAGTGATCCAAGAGGAAGAGGTGCAGCATTAAAGAGTGGATTAGTCAGTGGTGCATTTCCTTTGTTATTTGGTCAAGGGCCACTTGGTGGTGCCGCTGGTTTTGCTGGTGGCTTTATTGGCACAAGATTAGGTGGTCAAATGGGTGGTTTTGCAGGAGGTCTTGTTGCTACTGCTGTTCTTCAACAACTTACTGAAGCTATAAAAGGTTTAAATGAATTAGGTAGAGCTTTAGATTCTTTTACTTTAAATATTGATAAAATTAATCAATCAATAGGTCTTGCTAATACACCTACAGGTGAATATTTAAAATTACTTGAACAAACACAAGGTAAACAAGCTGCTTTTAATGCTGCTATGAATGAAATGGAACAAGTAGTTGGACAAGATGGTGTTCAAGCACTTAAAAATTTTGGAGAAGGAACAAAACAATTAGAGGGTATTTTTAGTAGATTTTTAACAAGAATAGCAGCCACAGCAGCAAAAATTATTGCTGGAGCTGGAGAACAAGATCCTGCTTCAATTACGGGATTAAGAAGATCATCATTATTAGGACAAGCAAAGAAAAGACGAGGGGAAGATCCAGAATTAGATGCTCTATTTAAACAATTAGAAACTGGAGGTCGAATAAACGATCAAGAGCGAAAATCAATACAGAATCAAATTATTGCAAAAGAGCTAATTCAAGAACAAAATGGTCTATTAAAACTTCAAGAATTACAGTTCGATCAAATAACTAAAGCAGTTACAGATAAAAATTTATTTTTACAAGACTCTATTAGATTTGGTCGTACTGAAGCTACAATTATGCAGAAAATGAGAGAGTTTGATTTAGCTGCTCGTTTGAAAGGTATAGATTTAAGTACTAAAGAAGCTCAAACAAGAAGGAAATTATATGAGGATACACTAAGACAAAACTTAGAACTTGAAAAATTATCCAAATTATATCAAGGTATCGCTACAACAATTGAAACAGGAATTGTTGATGCTATAGAAGGTGCGATAAATGGTACAAAAACTCTTGGTGATGTTGCTCGTAGTGTATTTACACAGATTCAAAGATCATTAATTCAATTTGGTGTTAATGCTTTTCTTGGTGGACTACCTGGTATCGGTGGATTTTTTAGAGCTAATGGTGGTCCTGTTAGTGCTGGTAAAAGTTATATGGTTGGAGAACGTGGTCCAGAAATGTTTGTTCCAAATACAGGTGGGCGTATAGTTCCTAATTCTGATATGGGAAGTGCAACTAATATTGTAGTAAATGTAGATGCTTCTGGTTCTTCTGTTGAAGGAGATAATCAGCAAGGTAAAGAACTTGGTATTGCCTTGTCAACTGCTATACAATCAGAATTGTTAAAACAAAAACGACCTGGAGGCATACTTGCATAATGGCTACATTTCCTTCAATAAAACCTACATATGGACAACAAAAAAGATCTGCACCAAATACAAGAACAATTCGTTTTGCTGATGGGTTTGAACATAGAATATTATTTGGACTAGCAGAACATCAAAATCCAAAAGTTTATAATTTTACTTTCAACGTATCAGAAACAGAGGCAGATGAGATAGAAACCTTCCTTGATGCTAGAGCTTTAGATAAAGCTAGTTTTGATTTTACTGCACCTGGAGAATCTACTGCACAGAAATTTGTTTGTCAAAATTGGACAAAATCAATACCATATAACAATAGAGCTACAATACAAGCAACATTTAGAGAAGTATTTGAACCATGAGTACTGCTCCTATTATTACCGATCTACAAAAGATCAATCCTTCAGCAATAATTGAACTCTTTAGTATTACAACTGAAGCTGCATTACATGGATCAGCAGCTACTTATAGATTTCATTCTGGTACAAACAGAGTAGGAAATGGAGATATTATCTGGGCTGGTAATACTTATATAAAAATGCCAATACAGGCAGAAGGTTTTGCTTTTACAAAAGGTCAACTGCCTAGACCTACTCTTACTGTTAGTAATGCTCTTGGAACTATTACTGCTATTTTGCTTAATGTAAATTCTGTAACTACTGGTAATGATTTGACAGGAGCTACAGTAACAAGAATTAGAACTTTAGCTAGATATTTAGATTCTATTAATTTTCCAGGGAACACTAATCCATTAGGAACACCAGATCCTACCGCAGAATTTCCTCAAGAAATATATAAAATAGATAGAAAATCAGCAGAAAATAGAGAAATTGTTCAGTTTGAATTAGCAGCAGTATTTGATCTTGCTGGTATTCGTGCTCCTAAAAGACAATGTACAAGGACAGAGTTTCCTTCGATTGGTACGTTTATAGCATGAATTGGAAAGAAGAAGCACTTATTCATGCGAAAGACCAAGATCCTAAAGAGTCTTGTGGTTTGCTATTAAATATTCGAGGAAAAGAAAGATACTATCCTTGTCGTAATCTTTCAATGACAGATCATCAGTGTTTTATTATTGATCCAGAAGATTATGTAAAAGCAGATAATACAGGAGAGATAACAGCCGTTATTCATAGTCATCCTGTAACACCACCTACACCTAGTCAGGCAGATCAGATTAGTTGTGAACAAAGTAATCTTCCATGGCATATTGTTAATCCAAAAACAGAAACTTGGGGTTATTGTGAACCTTGTGGATATAAACCACCTTTACTTGGTAGACCTTGGGTTTGGGGTGTTACTGATTGCTGGAGTTTAGTGAAAGATTGGTATAAAGAAGAAAAAAATATTGAGCTAAGAGATTGGGATAGACCTACAACACCAAAAGAGTTCTTATTAAATCCTTTGTTTGAAAGTTGTGCTTGGAGAACTGGTTTTAGAGAACTCAGACCAGATGAAAAACTTATAAATGGCGATGCACTATTGATGTCTATTGGATCTGCTGGTTTAAATCATGTAGCTATTTTTTTAGATGGAGATGTTTTACATCATTTAACCGATAGACTATCTTGTAGAGAGCCTTATTCTCAATGGTTATTGAAATGCACAGGAGGGAGGTATCGTTATGTTGCGTAAATTGAGGCTATATGGCGAACTTGCAGAGTTTGTAGGGCATAAAGAATTTGAAATACAAGTAGATAGTCTTGCAAAAGCAGTTAGTTTTCTTATTAATAATTTTCCGCAGGTAGAAAAATATATGAATCCTCAATATTATCAGGTAAAAGTTGGTAATTATGCCGTAAATGAAGAAGAGATACATCATCCAATAGGACAAGAAGATATACATATTGTTCCTGTGATAGCTGGTGCTGGTGGTGGTACAGGAAAAATATTATTAGGTGCTGCTTTAATTGGAGGAGCTTTCTTATTTACACCATTAACTGCTGGCTCATTTTTTAGTCCGATTGTTGCACAAGGATCTTTTGCAGCAGCTTTGCCAATGACAAAAGCAGCAGTAGCTTTGGGTGGTGCTCTTATATTATCAGGAGTAAGTGATATGTTATTTCCTTTACCAAAACCAAAAGAATTTAAATCAGAACAAGATCCACAATTATCATTTAGTTTTTCTGGAACTCAAAATACATCACGGGCTGGTACACCTGTACCAATAGTATATGGAGAAATCGTGACTGGCTCAGTGGTCATCAGTGGTGCTATTGATACTCAACAGGTACAAGCATGACAAAAAAAATTATTAGAGGTAGCGGTGGTAATCCTTCTCCTCCTACTCCACCTCAACCAACCAGAGCACCTGATACTTTACACAGTAGACAGTTTGCTACTTTTCTTGATCTTATTTCTGAAGGAGAGATCGAAGGCTTTGCCTCTGCATCAAAAGAAGGTAGGACTCAAGGAACTAGTGCATATAATAATGCTGCATTAAAAGATGTATTTCTTAATGACACTCCTGTTTTGAAATCAACTGCTGATTCAACTAATCCAGCTACAACTGATTTTAACTTTCAAGATGTAACATTTAATCCTCGATTTGGAACGTCAGGTCAGACAAAAGTTGAGGGTATTGAAAGTAGTTCTTCTGTCACAGCAGTAGGTATTACTGTTACTCAATCTTCTCCTGTCACAAGACAGATAACAAATTCAAATGTTGATGCCGTAAACGTAACTATAACCTTTCCACAATTACAAAGAGCAACAGATCAAGGAGATTTATTAGGCTCTTCTGTTCAATTAAAAATAGCGGTTCAATATAACTCTGGTGGTTTCACTGATGTTATTGATGACACTATCACAGGTCGAACTGCTGACGCATATCAAAGAGATTATAGAGTCAATCTTACAGGTGCTTTTCCTGTTGATATAAGAGTTACAAGAGTAACCGCAGATAGCACAGATTCAAGTCTCATAGATGCTTTTACATGGACAAGTTTTGGAGAAATTATTGATGATGCGAATACTTATGCCAATAGTGCTTATGCTTCTGTTCGATTGGACTCTATGCAGTTTCAATCAATACCAACAAGAAAATATCGTATTAGAGGAATAAAAGTAAGGATTCCTGGTGCTGGTGCAAATAGCTCTGGTACTCCGAGCGTGGACAGTACAACGGGCAGGATAGTGTACCCAGATGGATATATTTTTAACGGAGTTATGGGTGCTGCTCAATGGTGCTCATGTCCTGCGATGGTCTTATTAGACTTACTTTTAGATACACGCTATGGATTTGGCAATCATATAACGGAAACTTCTCTTGATTTATTTTCTTTTGTTACTGCCAGTAAGTTTGCAAATACGTTGGTATCAGATGGTTTTGGAGGACAGGAAGCTAGATTTAGTTGCAATGTAAATATTCAATCATCAAGTGAAGCGTTTGATCTTATAAATGAAT
>VTLG01004998.1_pt1 | contig 11069 bp, 9 predicted proteins | sample 4694571 | NCBI WGS metagenome assembly VTLG01 (sample SAMN12604809, study PRJNA352737) | marine metagenome | biome: ENVO:00000447; feature: ENVO:00000209|ENVO:00000569|ENVO:01000036; material: ENVO:00002151; isolation source: viral sequences binned using virsorter ... | reverse complement strand
AGCAAAAGCTGCACCAGCGAGAAGGAATGGAGATGCTGCAACAGCAGCGATTGTTGATTTGATAGACATGTTTGTTTTTTAAGTGTCTCGCAAGGATACTAAAAGACCCTGCGGATGATAAGACCCCCGACATGGGGTCTGTCTTACATCGAACAGGGTTACGATTCTTTCGAGTCCTGAGTTATGTAAAGTTATTTATACATAATACAATCTTATTGATGTGCGGTCAACCCCCCTTGTGACAGTTTGTTAACAGTCACATTCATTCCTCCTCATTAAGTTGATCTACCCAATCGTCATCAGGTGTGAATATAATTGGACCTTGTGCTATCGCAGATTCAAGGTCTTCTAGGAGATCGTCATCTTCCATGTTAATTAATATTGATGATACCAGATGAGTATAAAGTCATCGCACCTTGAGATGTTAAGTTCAAAGTAGACTGACTACTCAATTGAGTAGCACCTATACCCATCATATTAAATGTTCCATCGGATTTTATTAGAGAGTTAACAGTAACAAGCTGACTCCAATCCTTAGTAACTGTGGTCATTAAATCACCACTATAAGTCTCGGTAGCGGTAGTACCATTCTGAGTAAAGGTATGATTACCAGTAATAGTCTGAGTGTTATTACCCCTGATAGTCTCTGTGAAGTTTTTACCCACAGTCAAGTCCATCTTACCATCAGTAAACTCCATACTAGCATCACCTGTCTTTGCTGTCAACTTGAATGAGTGTGGTGCAGGAGTATTAGGCCACTTACCAACACCACCAACATCCACATGCAACCTACCACCAACATCAAGTTTCATAGAATCTGTTGATCGTATGTCTATCACTCCCCTAGAGTTGAAGTGCATCGTACCTTTCAGATGATTCTGATGAAGCTCATAGTTACTCTCTAACTCATGCTTCCAAGGACCACTTGATTTGATATCTGCATTAGTATTCTCCATAGCAAATGAACCACAGATCATCTCAAGATTACCTGCACCTTTACCAGCTTCAATACTAACCTTTTCACCTGCTAAGTGTAACTCCTGATCAGCACTTACCTTAACATTCTTACCATGTATGTTGACAGTATTACCTGTTGATTCTATATTAAGCTCTCCACCTATCTTAAGTGATAATGGTTTCTCTTCATCTAATAGATTCTCTATTTCTATCAGAAGTCTACCACCTACCTTAAGCACCATATTTCCTTGTGATCTTAATATAATCTGACCACCTTGCTCATCCTCACCTACCTTAGCAGATCCTATAAAAACATTACCAGTCTCATCCATGTATATGGACTGACCATTATCAGTTGCTACAAGATAAGTTGCTCTATTCTCATCATTAAGATGCCTCAGCTCCTTAGTACCAAGGAGTCTGGTCTTAGCCATTAATGCTGGATTAGTAGCAGATGACGGTGCAGTATTTGGTGGTACTGTATACTTACCACCAGTACCATCAGGTAACTCCTGAGTTTGTACGTCCTTATTGTATTGTTCTACTGCTTGTTGGGTTTCACTCATGTCGGACAATCCACATATCTACCAGTACCAATCTTAGCATAACCTAGCTCAGATCTTGTATCACTATCAAGACAAGTCATGCTTGCTAAAGCTTTAGCACCAAATCCATTTCCACCTATAATCTCAATCGATGGTGGTGTATCGTATACTGTTGTTCTATCTATCACTTCAAAACCAATAACAAATCCTTTATCATTAATTTTAGCAACAGCAACTGTTGAATCTCCATCAACATAAACAGTCGGAACACTAGTATAACTTGTACCAGGTCTTATAAGAGTTATAGAATCCACAACACAAGAAAGTGTATCTGGTTTATAAGGAACATAATTAGTTCCTCTCTGTGTTATTCTGATCTCAGTAACACGACCATCACTATCCAATAAAGGAACACCAATAGCACCATACCCTTGTCCAGTAATTGCTATAGCAGGTGGAAGTATGTATGGATCTCCTGGATCATCTATAGGTATCTCAATGATCTTACCACCATCATCTACAATAGGTTCTGAAAGTGTAGGTGGTCTAAATCCTGGATCTTCTTCAGGGTCTTGCTCAGGTGGTGTAAACTCTGCTTCTTCTGCTAATATATGAACATGAGATACAGCACCAGTACCATTAATACTCATAGTGAGTAACTCTCTACCTTCAATAGTACTGTCTTGTGCAATACCAACAATAATAATAGCTTTGTTATCATAAATCTCAAATGTACTAAAGAAATTACCACCAACAATATCTTCTTTGGTTATATTAGGACCAAATAATGTCCATCCCAATATAGTTCCATTAGGAATACCAGCAGATGATACAGTATACGTTATAAATTCTCCTTCCTTATACTCAAGCTTATCAGAAGTGATAGCAATACTTACTTCATCGTCAATCAGTACATCAGGTGGCTCTGTATATGGTATTGTAGGATTATCTGGATCTGTTTCACCACCAATGATAGGTGGAATCACTTCAGGTCTAGTTCCTGGTCCAATAACACCAGGTACATATGGATCAGGATCATCTGGTGGTGGTACTGGTGCTAAACCTATAGTAACTGTAGCTTTCTGATTTATAAATTCTGCTTCACCCACACCAGTAGAATAATCTATCGATATAGTAAAATCTTCTGGTGTATCGTTTTCACTATCCATATATGTCAATACACGAATGACTCTTTCCAATTGATTAGGTCCAAATCCAAGAACACCCTCTACTCTTTGATAATCATCACCTTCAGTAGCAGTACCATCTGCTGACTTATAGGCAATAGAACTAGAAGCAGCTGTATAACCAGTTCTTTTTACAGTAACCTCTGCTGTCTGCCCTTCAATAACATTAACATCAAATATCTCATACTCAACCTTTCTTTCATTTGTTCTAGGATCACTATCACCAGGTGGTAATGTACCTGCACCTATATTAGGATTAGTAGGAGTACCATAAATTAATTCATTCTTACCACCACCAGGAGTAATCTTAGGAGTACCACCGTATATGATACCACCAGTTATATCAGGTGGAGCAAAAGTTCTAGCATCATCACAAACACTCTGACCATAATCAAGTGGTCCATCCTCTAGTTTTTCAATAAGTTCATCTAAGTTATCCTTCTTGTCTTTCTTCTTAGGTCTAGTGGAATATGTATCCTCATCACCACACTTAGAATCAAGACCACCACATGAGATACCAAGTATAGACATAATCTTAAACAAAGCCCTCCCAACTACATTCAGAGCACTCCCTGCTATTTTAAGAATCGACTGCAGAGGTCCAAGTACACTGTTAAGTAATTTATTAACAAAAGACATGATCTTGTTAAGGATCGCATTAACAAAAATATCAATCTGACATGTTGCTGCTCTGAATACTTTCATCAAGTAGTTAAAGATCAACTTAGTAACAAAGTCGATCAACCTTTCAAATATATCCTCAATAGAGCATCCAATCTTAGCAAGCATACCTTGCAACCACATCTGCACAGATTCCATGATACCTTGGAAAGGTGCTGTTATCATCTTAACAAGAGCTTCAACACCCTTCTTAAGTGCAGCAATTATCTCACCACGAATCCTTGCTAGAGAAGCTTTAATAACTCTAAGAATTTTGTTAATATATCCTTGTGCTTTGTTTTTATAACCAACAAGCTCTCCGTTGACCTTATTAATTAAATAATCACCTATATTACCACCACTATCCTGAACCATTCTAAACAGTTCACCCATGATATACTTAATCTCTGATTTAGTCTCTCCACCACACTCTGCCTGTGCTATAGCAACGGTAACATTAGAACCATATGGATTTACAGGTGAGTTCTCCTTCTGGTGCATAAGATCAGAAGCAGCATATGTTCCTGGATCTCCACCAGCAACTTGACCAGAAGCTATGTTCTTATTATTCTCAGCATAATTAACTGCTAGATGTGTGTAAGGATTAGTATCTGGATGCCTCTTGGATGTAAATGCTAAACACGTTCCTTCTTCAGGCTTAAACTCCTCTGGTGGTGTAGAAGCAGCATTTGGTGTCTGACCTAATGAAGCAAGTATTATAGGTCTTTGCTTATCAATATCAGTCCAAACACCAAATACCCAATCAGAAGGTTCTAAGTTAACAGTAGCACCCTTTCTACCACCAACACCATATGGTGTAGTAAGAGGTAGAGTAGCATGTGCCCAAGGTAAATCTTCAGTTTTTACATTTGCACATTCATGAGTATGAACGCCAAGGATCCTCACCTTAAAACGATTAGACGCTTTAACGGTATCAATCTGTTCTACTTGGCCTATCCACCAAGTAGTACCATCCTCTCCAATTCTATGGAGAGGCATTGAAGATTGAAAAGGATCCATAGGTTATACCTTAATCATCATACACTAGGCACTCTGGCTCATCAGGATGCATTTCACAGAATAGTTCAATGGTATTAGGATCGTGATGATCACCAGCATTGATTTCTTCAATGTGATGCTCACGATAAGTTTCTAACTCATTTAACTCTTCTGCAACATGCCTACGAGCTGCAGGACTAATTGTTGGGTCATCTAAAATGTCCCTGTCTTTTTTGATATGTTCTTCTATAGTTTTCATAGTTGTTTATCCTAAGATAATAGAACTTCGTTTTCTTGTAATTGTTGAGCTCCAAAGGAGTCTCTTTTCAATTTTAACACAGTAGTTACCTCCTGTGTTCTTTGATCAAAGAATCGGGATAAACTATGAATCAAATAGAATCCACTGTTAGATTCATCTACAGGTTCATCTAGTTTCTGATCCTCTGATACTGACGAAGGTAGAATCACGTTGATAATTTCCCCCACACACAAATCGATATTTCCTGGGACATCAATTCGCAATCCTTGTGTATTTAGCATAAAATTCAATCCTTGTGTATTTAGCATAAAATTACGAGAAATGTTCTGTACTATATGATGCTTGCTATAATCCCAGAAATTATTATCATTCTTATAATCAGGATCATCTGGGTCTGCTGTGTCTGTACCAGTGTAATATTTCTCATGGTCAACTATAGTTGATAAAATCCTTGTTGGATGACTAGAAAGCTTCTCTTGCATAGGATTCAACTTAGTCTGACTACCTAAATGAGATTGATTATCCCACTCCTTACTTAAATTATAGGTATATACCTCAAACTTACCAGAAGATATATCATAGGTTTGTAACTGTGATGAATATGTTCCTAAACGTAGTGCATGAATTAGATTTATCTCACTCTCGAAATTAACATTTATGATAGAATCCTCATTAATACCATCATTTAAACTATCAACAAATGATCTTACCTTTCCACCACCACCAAACTGTCCTTTAGTATCACAGAGAGAATCAATTGATTTGAAATGATATCCCTTTCGATTCTCAAAGAACACATATCCAGCACTACCACCCACTTCTTTATCTGTGTTTGTAGCAGAAGAACTAGTGTTACCATCCACATTAGAATTAGTAGAAGAAACAGAACCATTACAAAGAGAATTAATTACTTGAAATGGTGACTTACCATTAGGATGTATTTTTGTATTATTCTGACAAGGAGTTCCAAAGAAATCCTTCTCTGTATTAATAATCTTTTCATCCTCTAAAATCTCTTTCGCTATAATATCAGGACGACCTTTTAAAGTCTTAGAGATCTTCATAGATTCATTAGTAAGAGCTTCTGCTGATATCAATCCAATATTATATGTCTGTATTTTATTAGATACAGATCTATCACCAACCATATAGACCATCAAAATATAATGATACTCTGTCTCATCTGGTCCAGCAACACTCATATGAACTTCTTCACCACCAACTATCTTATTGATTACACTTTCACCAGAATCTAATATTCTAATATTAGCACTTACATAAGGATCAGTAATAGATTCATAATATGTTATAGCTTGAGCACCAGGAATCAAGTTCCAAGTCTTACTAGAATTATCAATTAGATCTAATTTCGTAAGCTTATACGAAAATGCTGAATTATTATTCTCCATTACGCATTAAGCCTCTGGAAACTATTGAACTTATAAAGATCAAGATTCTTATTCTCTGTAGGTAATTGTCCAAAGTTCATTGCAGTAGCACCTTGATTAGATGCAACATTATTATTAGAACCACTAGGAGATGGCATGAATATAAATGTAGGACTACCTGATGTCTCATTACTAAGATTAGCAACCTGTTGACTTAACTTACCATTCAATCCCTGTGCTCCTTCTATACCCTCACCTGGAATATATTGTTGCCAATCAACTGGTTTCCATCCTTCTGGTTTTACAGAATCCCCAGAAGTTTGCCATGAATGATGGAAGAAATTTCCTTTGGGATCAAACATAGGATCTTCTGTTGCAACTCTATTGCCCAATTCAGACTGTCCTTTAAAATCAGTTCTTCCTTTCAAGACTCTAAGTGCTTCCATAAGCTTTGCCTGTCCTTCTTCACTCTGTAATAGAGATTGAATCTCAGGACTATCCACCATAGTTCCCTTCTCAAATGCTTCGTATTGTCCAGGTGCTTTAATGATCTCTTCTATACTACCATCACCTCTTGCTTTTCTATTAAGTATAGATGCAGCAACACCATAGACATCATCTGTACCTTGAGCAGCTTCACCACTAATAGCATACGCTAACCACTTATAGTCTTCATCAGTTAAACCTTTCAAGTTTCCAGTGGTAGTACTATTACTTGTCTGAAAGAAGTTCTGTCCATTAACTTTAGAGATGTTGTTAGTATCACCTAAAACCCCAGTCAGATCTGTTGATGCTACATTTACTCCATCACCACCCAGAATGTTCTCTGATGAAAAAGCATTGGCTTGATCATCATTAGTTGTACTATCATCATTGTTAGTAGAGTCATTTATTATTCCTTTATCCTTTAATAATTGTTCTTTAGCGTTCTCTTGATTCTCTTTACCATACCATCTAAGTGTTCCAAATGAACCAACCTCATCACTAATAACATTCAAAGGATCCCAAACATTTAAGAATTTTCTAAATCCCTCACGTATATTAGTATCAACCTCAGCCATTTTCTTATTAGACTCTGAAAATCCACCAGTCTTAATAAGAGAGTCAACACCTGAGAACAATGCAGTAAATGGAGCTCCAACAGTCTCTAACGCACCTGAGAGTCCAGCAGTTAAATCACCAAGAGCATTCTTAGCAGCATTCTTACCATCACCACGTATCCAGTCATCAGTACCACGAGTTAATTCACCAAGCCAACCAGATAATAATCCAGCACCAGTAACTGCTATCCCTGGACCCAATACTGCACCAGCACCAGTAGTTGATGACATAGCACCAGTTGCTATAGCAGTATCTACACTAGCATCAGCAAGATCTAAAGCACCTTCAGCATAGTTACCTTGCAACATGTTAGAGACACCACTAACACCACTAAGACCAGGTATTGCAAATTTTAGAGGAGAATTTTTTAGGAACTTGAATCCTTTTGATCCTTCTGTTATATTAGTAATCTTGTTAGTATCACCACTAACTTTGGTCAAAGCACTATTTTGATTAAGTATTTTAGAAGCACTAGAACCATTATTTACAACTTTATTAAGATTGGTTGAAGTATCTGTAATCTTAGTAAGCTTATTAGCAGATGAACCACTTGGTACAACATCTACATTAACAAATTCACCAACTTTAGCATTCTTGCCGAGATTAGTGAAAGTACCAGATTCTTTAAATGGTATACTAGAACTATTTGGTAAAAGATTAGTCGTTCTAGTAATATTATTAACTTTACTTGCTTTACTAAATGGATTCCTAAAATTGAATTTCTTCCCAAGATTGAGTTTCCTCAACCACTTGGATTTGCGTAACATATTACCCATTTGAGCAATATCAGCAATATCACCAAGATTACCAAGAAGGCTACCACCACCGCCTCCTCCTATATCTTCTTTCTTCCTCCTAAATCCTTGAGTACCAGAGAGGAATTCCTCATCCTCCATCCTCTCTTCTTGTCTTAATCTCTTAGAATCCGCTAGAATATCTGTCTTAAGATCTATAAACGATCCAAGTAAAGTATTTTGTTGCTCTAATAAAGCAGTCTGCTTTTTACTCTCAGTAACTACTTCAGCAGTAATATCAATTACACCATCACCTTCTAAAATAGCTGGATCTAAATCATCTGTTGCACTAGCACTGGTGAACATGGCGTTTATACCATTAATACCAGTTATTATAAAATCATCTACAGCCTGAACAGAATCCTGAACAAACTTAATATTCGCAGGATCAAGAGGTTCATCAGTACCACCAGACTTAGCTTTCTTCCGCAGCTTCTTATACTCCGAGATAAGAGTATCAGCAAGACTCTTATCGGTTGTAGTTTTTTGATATCCTTGGGTTCCTGAAGCCATTATCTTTGTGCTTGCTGTTTTTGTTTAAGTTCCTCAAGATATTGGGTAAGGAGTGCAAGATATACCACTCTCTCCCAAGGCATCATATTATCTAGTTCTGTCAAACTATATTTATGGTGCTGCATTAGAGCAAAATTAGTTTGATAATACTCCTCCAAATTGGTATGAAAGAGTGCTATGCGAAAAAACTCTGCAGCCCCTCTAAGGTATATGTAGACGACTTCTTGGTATTAGGATTAACAACCTCAAACTTATGCTGAAGCTTAGGCATTGTTTCAAAGAACTTAGATACCTTATTAAACTGTCTTTGAGTAAGACTCTCAATAAATTCTTTAAGTTCCTTCGTTGTACATTCAGAAGATTCAGTAACATCTTCACCATCAAAAATCTGATCTATACATCCAACAATGATGTCTAGACCATCCATATTAGTCTCTCCTCTAACTCCAAAATCAATAAAATGATCTAACTTAGGGTATTTCATAATAACACCCACATTCTTATTGATCATAACTTTTTCATTATGACCCTTTGGTCTAAAAACCTGAACATCATTAATGTTGATGGTATGTTGTACTTTAGTCTTATTATCATCCATACACACCACGTTGACCGTGATCTCTTCCCCTACGGAAGCAGCACGAATCTTAAGGAATAGATATTCCAAATCAAAACTAGGTAATTCTTCAACTTTTATACGAGATGTAACACAAGCTTTTATTACATCAACAGTTGCTTGTGTTATCTGTTTCTCATCTCCTGAGTCCATCGCAATAAGAAGGACTTTCTCTTCTTTAACAAGAAATGGACGGTATTTAATCTTTTTTCCGTTTGACGGTAATTCGAGCTCATAGGTAGGAGCAACAACCTTTGGTAAAGCCATAATGTAATTTTCTTTTATTTAGTAGTGTTTATTGACCTCTTAATTTTCCATTTTCATCTGTAAGACCAAATAAACCAAATTCAGGATCATCAAAATCATGAGTTGAGGTAACATTATTCCAACCCCAATCAGCAATATCATTATAGACCACATGATGCTTAGTATAATGGAATGTTGCTGTAGCTTTAGTTATTTGAGAAGCACCAAATGATAATGGTATAGACTCAACCGTATATGGATAAGCATCGTGAAGTACATGGACTTCAGAAACCCTTTCAGTTGCTGAATCATATCCCCTCTCTACCTTTGCTATCCTAACAGTACAAGTATAATCATCTGGATATCTAAGTCTAGTAGTTCTATATCTACTCTTCCACTCAGAACTCATTATTTTACCAAAGCTAGCACCAGTAGTTCCTGGTGCATATCCATCCTTATCAATAGGATCTTCTTTACCAGGTTCATATTCCGCAAATATATACTGCCACCAAGCGTTAACAAACTTAAATGGTTCCATATTAGCATCACACATCCATCCTAATTGAACATCAGTGTAAAGCTTAGTATGAGCATATGATATGGATCCTTCTCCTAGAAATCTCCCTTGTAGTTGTCCAGTCGCTGCCTGTGAAGGGGGTAATTGAGCTTCATCACAAAATCCTTCGTATATATCAGCATTAGTTAAAACACTATCAATATAATCTTTCAATTTACCACTCATATCAAATTTTACAGCGAATCCATTGGACATCGCCATACCACCTTTCTTGGCTATCTGTCTGACATATCTTGGTATTGAGGTGTTAGGCACTCTAAATATTTAAGTGTATACATTTTATTTAGGATGGCTTATTCAGGTAAGTATAAACCTAAGAATCCTAAGAAGTATAAAGGAAACCCAACACAGATCATATACAGATCAAATTGGGAGAAAAAATTTATGCATTTTTGTGATTCTACAGACTCAATTCTGGAGTGGGGTAGTGAGGAAGTAATTATTCCCTACCGTTGTCCCACTGATGGTAGGATCCATAGGTATTACCCAGACTTCTATATCAAAACCAGTAAGAAACAGAAATACATAATAGAGATCAAACCAAAGAAACAAGTAAGAGGACCAGAAAGAAATCCTAAGCGAAAAACTACTGCTTGGAAGAAATCTGTTCTAGTCTTCATGAAGAATAAAGCAAAGTGGAATGCTGCGGAAAATTGGTGTGATGATAGAAGTATGAAGTTCAAAATCCTAACGGAAGATCAACTACATGTCTAAACAAACAATATTTGAACAAATCAAAGAAAAAGCAAGTAGTAAGGAACAAACTTCCGCATGGTATAGGAAGCAAGTTCGTCTTATTGCGAAGAATTATACTGACGTTGAAAAGTTGATAAGAGAGGATAAACAAGAAAGCTTAACAGAAGATAATTTTCAAGATACCAACCGAGTTCGTAATAATGTAAGGGAAGGTCACCTATATCTCTTCGAGTATAAAGCAACCAAAAAGTACCTACCATACTACGATCAATTCCCATTAGTGTATGTTACTAAGAGGTCATCTTCCAATGATTTCTTTGGTACAAACCTACATTATATCAATCCGAAGTATAGATACACTGTAATAAAGAACTTAATTGAGAACGACACTCTCAACGTACCTAAGATAACCTTCCATAAATACTTAGATAGTAATGTTATAGGTAGATTCTTAGACCTCGGTAAAGACGAATGGTATACGGCAATATACTTGCCTATTGATAATTTTATACGTGATAAGAACGGACGTAA
>VTLG01001520.1_pt1 | contig 11069 bp, 18 predicted proteins | sample 4694571 | NCBI WGS metagenome assembly VTLG01 (sample SAMN12604809, study PRJNA352737) | marine metagenome | biome: ENVO:00000447; feature: ENVO:00000209|ENVO:00000569|ENVO:01000036; material: ENVO:00002151; isolation source: viral sequences binned using virsorter ... | reverse complement strand
AATTCTGATGTTATACAGTTTGGACAAATAACAAAAGATGCAATAAAAGAAACAGAAAAAGATCTTAAACTTAATTGTCAATTAGATAGCGAATGGAAATCAGGATTGACTTGGGCTGATACACACTAGAAGAGGTTAAGTAAATGGCATTACAATTAATTTTGTTTGATAATGATTATCTAGAGTTAGGTTCTAGTGAAGAAAAATTAAAATGTAAAAAATGTGGTAAATTTAAATCAAGAAGTCGTTTTAAAAAAGGATATAAATGGAAAGAAATGATTGAAAGAGTTTGTTTAATCTGTACTAGAGAAAAACAAGCTGATCTAAAAAGATTAAAAAAACTTTATCCTTATCCTAAAGAAAATTATAAATGTCCTATATGTAGTAGAACTAGAAAAGATATTAAAAAAGAAGGAGAACATGGAGGACTTAAAAATAATAGAGAAGTTTTTGTTTTAGACCATGACCATAATACAGGAGAATTTAGAGGACATATTTGTAATACTTGTAATTCAGGTCTAGGATTTTTAAATGATGATTTATATAGATTAAAAAATGCAGTAACATATTTAGAAAATTTTAAAAAAAGTATTGACTTTATAAGTAAAGTATGTAATAATAATTTCTTTAAAAGAGATATTGATAATATCTCACAACAGTGAAAGGAAGTTAATTATATGTCAGTTATTAATGGTAAAGCTTATTGGGCTTCTATTACAACACCCAACACTACATTTGATCCAGATGGAACTTGGACTGTAGATGTAGGTAATCTAGATGAAAAAGCTGTCGAACAGCTTAAAGCTGATGGACTCACTATTAAAAATAAAGGTGACGACAGAGGTGATTATGTAACAATTAAAAGAAAGGTTCGTAGAAAAGATGGTGCAATGAACCGAGCACCTGAATTAGTTGATGCTCAAAAGAGACATATGACTAATACACTTATTGGTAATGGTTCAGAACTTAATGTATTATATTCCACTTATGATTGGGAATTTAAAGGTAGAAAGGGAACCTCAGCAGATCTAAAGTCTGTGCAAGTAGTAAATCTAATTCCTTATAATACAGATGAGGAAGAAGCATTTGAAGTACATCCAGAAGGATATACATCTGAAACAAACAGTTCAATAGCTTTTTCCTAAGTCCGTAGGGGAAATAGGGGAGTGGGTTTAGTTCATTTACTACTCCCCTAAATCTACCATGAAAAACATAGACACCTTAGTAGAAGACATTTATGATTTATTTGATTTAAAAAATAAACCAAGTGTTTCTAAAGCTGTATCTGATAAGATATTAAATCAATTAGGTACAGAAGTACAACAACATCTTCACGAATATTTATATAACAAACCTAAAGGTAAAAATAATTTACGATTATCTGCTATAGGAAAACCAGATAGACAACTCTGGTATGATATGCAAGAAGATAAAATTGAAAAACAATTTAGTTCTTCAACAAGAATAAAATTTTTATATGGTCATATTCTTGAATCGTTGTTATTAGCATTAACTAAATTAGCTGGACACACGGTTACAGAAGAACAAAAAGAAGTAGCAATAGAAGGTGTAGTAGGACATCAAGATTGCCGAATAGATGGCATGTTAGTAGATTGCAAGAGTGCATCTACATCTTCTTTTAAAAAATTTAATAACGGTACACTAGCCGAAGACGATCCTTTTGGTTATATAGCACAGATATCAGCGTATGCTGAAGCACATAACGATAATGAAGCTGCTTTCTTTGTGATAGATAAACAAAATGGTCATCTTACTTTACTAAAATTACATTCTATGGAGATGATTAATGCTGAAGACCGTGTTAAACACCTTAAAAAAGTATTACTTGAAGATACAGTTCCTGCTAGGTGCTATAGTGAGTTACCTGATGGAGCTAGTGGTAACTATAAGCTACCAGTTGGTTGCGTTTATTGTTCACATAAGAAATTATGTTGGAGCGATAGCAACAATGGTCAAGGGTTACGTGCTTTTAGGTATGCAAAAGGTGTTAGATATCTTACAAAAATTGCGAGGATACCTGACGTTCAAGAAGTAACGAATGTTTAGATCCAAAGCAGAAGAAGATATTAATAGTATATTAGTAACAAATGATATTGCTTACTCTTATGAGCAAGGGAAAATTCAATATGAGTGGTTAGAATACAAAACATATATTCCTGATTTCTTTCTACTTAATAATGGAATTATCTTAGAAGTAAAGGGTAGGTTTCAATTAGATGATAGAAAAAAACATTTGTTTATACGTAAACAAAAACCGTGGTTAGATATACGATTTATTTTTACAAACCCACGAGCTAAATTATATAAAGGAGGAAAACTTACGAATGGTGGATGGTGTGATAAACATAAGTTTAAATACTGTTCGTTAAAAGAAGGTGTTCCTGACGAATGGATTAATGAAAGAAAAAGAAAAAATAATTTACACAGAATATTTGAAGAAATCGTTTAGTAGTTCTTCGCCTGAAAAGTTATTATTTTTAGCAGTTATACTACAAGCATTGTTAGATGCTACAAAACCTAGAATTAGGAATGAAACAGATATAAGTATTATTGCAAGAGACAGAGCAAAGGCATGGTTCTTTGCTTCTGTTGGAGTAACCTGCCAAAACTTTGAAGTAGTTTGTGACAATGCAGATTTATCTCCTAGTTATGTTCGTTCTTTTGCATATAAAGTTTTACAATCAGGAGAAGTAAAGTATGTAAGAAAAAGAATTAATAAAATATTAAATAAGTAGGTTGAAAAATGTTAGACATTATGTTATACTTCAATTCGTGTTCGGAAAAGATGCTAATATTTTTTGTAACAGGAGTAATTATAGGGCTGTTGATGGTTTTAGCAGCCCATTTTTTAACCAAATTGTAAGGAAAATTACATGGGACAGATGAGTGAAGCATGGAAAGATTCAGTAAAAGAGTCAGATAGTTTTAAGAAAATTAATTTAAAGAAACAAGCAAGGATGGCTACTGAGAAACAAGTTGGTGGAGAGCATTATAAAGACTGTAAGATACAGCCTGTAGATTATATTGTAGAAAATAACTTAACCTTCTTAGAAGGTAATGCAATTAAATATATTACAAGACATAGAAAGAAAGGAGAAGGATCCAAAGATATAGAGAAAGCTATTCATTATTTAGAAATGATATTGGAGATGGAATATGGAAAAGAATAATTATTTACCAACAGAGTATCAAACTTTTATACATCTTTCTAGATATTCTCGTTGGCTACCTGCCGATAGAAAAAGAGAAACTTGGATAGAAACCGTTACTAGATTATCTACTTTCTTTCAAGGTCATTTAGATAAAAATCTAGGAGTGCAGATAGACAGTGAGACTTGGAGAAAGATAGAAGATTATATCATTAGTCTTTCTGTTATGCCTTCTATGAGAGCACTAATGACAGCAGGACCTGCATTAGAACGAGAAAATGTAGGTGGATATAACTGTTCATATATACCTATTGATAGCCCAAAATCTTTTGATGAGATCTTATATATCTTAATGAACGGAACAGGAGTAGGGTTTTCTGTAGAAAGAAATTATATAAACAATCTACCTACTATTCCTGATAGAGAGTTTGAACACACAGAAGATGTAATATTTGTTACTGATTCTAAAGAAGGTTGGGCTAGAGCATTTAAAGATTTGATTTCATACTTATATACCTGTAGAATACCAAAGATAAATGTATCAAAGATAAGACCTGCAGGTGAACGATTAAAAACATTTGGTGGTAGAGCTAGTGGACCACAACCTTTAGTTAATTTATTTGATTTTGTTATTGAAAAATTTACAAGTGCTCAGGGTAGAAAACTTACTTCTATGGAGTGCCATGATATAGTATGTAAAACAGGTGAAGTAGTTGTTGTAGGTGGTGTTCGTAGATCAGCTCTTATATCTTTATCTAATCTTTCAGATCAAAGATTAAGAGTTGCAAAGTCTGGAGCATGGTGGGATACTAATCCTGAACGAGCACTGGCAAATAACTCTGTTGCGTATACAGAAAAACCTGATGCTGGTATCTTTATGAAAGAATGGTTAGCTTTATATGAAAGTAAATCAGGAGAACGAGGAATCTTTAATAGAATATCTGCTCAAGAAAAAGCAAAACAAAATGGCAGACGTAATACTAACTTTGACTTTGGAACTAATCCCTGTTCAGAAATTATTTTAAGACCAAATCAATTTTGTAATCTTACAGAAGTAGTAGTGAGACCTTTTGATACAAAAGAAATATTATTAAATAAAGTAGAAGTTGCTACTATTCTAGGAACTATACAAGCAACGTTAACTAACTTTGGTTATCTAAGAAAAAGATGGCAGACTAATACTGAAGAAGAAAGATTACTTGGTGTGTCTCTTACAGGTATTATGGACAATACTATTTTAAATAGAAGAAGAAGTCAATTGCCTGAAACCTTACAGGCTATGAGAGAAAAAGCTGTAGTAACAAATAAAATATGGGCTGAGAAATTAGGTATACCACAATCAACAGCTATTACTTGTGTAAAACCATCAGGAACTGTTAGTCAATTAGTAGATAGTGCCAGTGGTATTCATGCACGACATGCTCCATATTATATACGAACTGTTCGGGGAGATAATAAAGATCCTTTAACAGAATTTATGAAAACTAAAGGTATACCTTGTGAACCAGACGTAATGAATCCAAGTCATACCTCTGTATTTTCTTTTCCTATGAAGACAGATTCTGGTGCTATATTTAGAAACAGTATGTCAGCAATAGAACAATTAGAAATATGGAAAGTATATGCAGAACATTGGTGCGAACATAAACCATCTGTTACTATCAGTGTAAAAGAAAATGAATGGGTGAACGTGGGTAACTGGTGTTGGGATAATTTTAATTATCTATCTGGTGTATCGTTCTTACCATTCTCTGATCATACATATCAGCAAGCACCATATCAGGATATAGATAAAGAAAAATATGAAGAATTAAATACTAAGATGCCAACAGATATTGATTGGTCTGATTTAAAACATTATGAAACAGAAGATAACACGAAAGGATCACAAGAACTTGCATGTGTTGCAGGTGCTTGTGAATTGGTAGATATATGATAGAAACTTTAATATATTTGTTCTTGACATTATTAATATAATAGCTTATAATGTGTCACACGGAACCCTTATAGGTTCCATTTATAATAACTTGCTTATTTAAAGGAGTGACAGGAGAATATATGGCTAAAAATAAACACAGTATAAATACAGTATATATAGGATACGATCCTAAAGAAGATACTGCATATGAAGTATTAAAATTTTCTATAGAACGAATTGCAACAAAGCCTGTCCGTGTTGTTCCTATAAAAAGAGACATCATAGAACATATGGGTTTATATACAAGAAAATATAACACAATGGGTGGGCAACCTTATGATGAAATAGATGGTAGACCTTTTTCTACAGAATTTAGTTTTACACGGTTCTTAGTTCCTGCTTTAAACATGTATGAAGGCATGGCATTGTTTATGGACTCTGACATGTATATACGAGCAGATGTTACAGAACTATTTGAACATTGTGATAATGATTATTATCCTCTTTGGTGTGTACATCATAAGTATAAACCAGAAAAAGGAACTAAGATGGATGGTAAATTACAAGAACCATATCCTAGAAAGAACTGGTCTAGTCTTATGATGTTTAATTGTGAACATCCATTAAATAAAAAGCTTACAGTCAAAGATGTCAATACTCGTACAGGTAAATGGTTGCATCGTTTTAGCTGGTTGCCCGATAAAGAAGCAGATATTGGCTCTATTCCTGAAGAATGGAATTGGTTAGATGGACATTCACCAACAGACTTAGAAGCAAAGAATGTGCATTTTACTACAGGTGGACCATGGTTTCATAAATGGAGACCAAGAGGTGGAACCGAAGGCAAGTATGCAACTGAATGGAGTAACGATGCTCAATGGTTACAAATACAAGGTATAATTAAAACTGGAGATTATATGATATGAAATTAAAACAAAACTTATATAATGCAATATTAAAACATTATCAATCACAAAAAGAAACTGCACTATATCAATTGAACTTAGCTTTTGAAAACCCTGTTGCAGTTGGGGAACATCCTAAAATAGTAGAAGATTCTATTGTACTGATACGAACTATATCGGAAGCAGACGAAGCAATAGAAGCTCTTAACTCTTACTTTGGGGATATGAATGACTAACATACATGTTGTTACATGCATTAATGAAACTATATTAAAGCAATCAGCTCCGTATTTTTTTAATTTAGTAAAAGATAAATGGGATCCTTCCATACCTTTAACTTGTTATTACCATGATTGTGCTATTGCTGCCTATGAATTACCAATTCATATACGTTTTAGAAATCTACACCAAATACATGAACATGAAGATTTTCAAAAAACATTTGCTGATCATAATGGAACAGAGAAACAAAGTATTCCATACAATGATAAATTAGATGCACTTAGATGGTCACATAAAGTCTTTGCAATAGCCGACAAAGCTAATGATATATCTGATGGGTGGTTAATATGGATAGATGCAGATATATATTTACAAAAAAATATAACAAAAGAATATCTTGTTTCTTTATTAGACGATAAAGCAGATGTTGTTATAGTAAGAGAAGATCCATTTTTTATAGCATATAATTTAAGTAAACAACCTGTTAAAGATTTAATTAAAGATTTAACAAGGACCTATGTTTCAGGAGAAATGATAAACTATCGAGAATGGCATGATACATTTATATTAGATAGATTATTAAATATATATATTACACATGGATTAAAATATCATATAATAGAACTAGAACAATTAAATAGAATACTCCATTTTCGAGGAGACTATAACGATAAAAAATTAACAACTATTCGTAATGAAAAAGGAGAACGACTACATGCTTTATCTGATACTCATAGTCCTGATATAACTCCAGGACGATATGTACAATTAATTGAACTAATAAAACATTATAAACCAAAAACAATTTTAGAAACTGGTACGTGGAATGGTGGTCGTGCTATTGAAATGTCTTTAGCTGCGTTTAAATATACTGATACGGTTACTTATTATGGATTTGATTTGTTTGAAGAGGCATCTCTAGAATCAGATAAGAAAGAATTTAATAGTAAAGCACATAATAAATTATCTGCAGTAGAAAATAGACTCAAAGAATTTTCAGAAAAAATGCAAGAAAAAAATAAAACTTTTATTTATTCATTAACAAAAGGAAATTCTAAAAAAACTTTAGCAGAATTTAAAACAACACCTATTGATTTTGCATTAGTTGGTGGAGGAAATAGTTTCCAAACTGTTGAGAATGATTATAATAATATAAAACATGCTGATGTTGTTGTTTTTGATCATTGGTTTAGAGAAGATGATAATAAACAAATACCAGATATAGAATATCAAGGTGTGAATCAATTAATTGAAAAGATTAATAAGACTGTTAAAGTAAAAAAAGAAATACTGCCATCTGGGGATCAAGTTTTAGGTGGAGGTCATACGCATTTAGCTGTTCTTATTAATAAAAAATCATTGCCTGATCTCCCTGTTTCTTTACGACAAGTTCCTATTCATGTTCATCCAAGAGACTGTGTTCCTAAAGATTATATTCATAATAATATTGCAGCAAATGTTAAGAAGATTACAGAAAATAAATGGCTTCCAAAATGTAAAACACATAATAAAACAGCAATTATAGTATCAGGAGGTCCCAAGTTAGATTGTAATAAAATAAAAGAAACTATACAAGAATACCCAGATGCTAAAATAGTTTGTGTAAAACATTCACATCCTGTTTTATTAAATAATAATATTATTCCTTGGGGTTGTGTTGTTTTAGATCCTCGTCCTATTACAGGAACTAGTACGCATGGGGTTCTTCGTAAAGATTTATTTAAAGAAGTTCATTCTAAAACAAAATTTTTTGTAGCATCTATGACTGATCCTTCTGTTACAGATTATTTACAAGAAAAAAATGCAGATATATGGGGATGGCATGCCTTTACAGAATCATTACGAGAACCTGAAGAACAAAAGAAAGGTATAAAAAATAATACTGTTACGTTAAATAAAGAATTAAATATTAAAGAAGGTTCTACATTAATTACAGGAGGAACTTGTGCTGCTATGAGAGCTATTGGTATTATGCATACAATAGGATTTAGAACCATGCATTTATTTGGATTTGATTGTTCTTTGAAAGAAGAGCCAACAAAAGAAATGAAAAAACAAACAACAGGATCTGAAGATGAAGAGCCTAGACCAAAATATTTTCAAGTAGGAATACGTGATAAAAGTTATTGGACAACAGGGGAACTCTTAGCTATGGCACAAGATTGTGAAAGAACTTTTTCAGATAAAAGTATGGGTATTAATTATATATTTCATGGAGAAGATACACTAGTTGCAGACTTGTGGAAAGTAGCTGAAGAAAAAAATAGTATGATAAATTTTGGAGATGTATTTAATGATTAAGGAATCAGTCCCTTCTACTGAATATTTAGAATATATAAAAGCATATAAAGATTTACATAAACAACAAACAAAGTTTTTAGGAAATAGTTTAAATGCATATATAATTGATATTGCTAAATTAATATTAGATTATAAATGTAAAACATTATTAGATTATGGTTGTGGTAAAGGACTTCCTTATTCAGATAAACATGAAAAAGTAGGAATAAAATATCCATTACAAAAAATATGGAAATTAGATTCTCATACATTATATGATCCTGCTTATCCTAAATATAATACATTACCAACAGGAACATATGATATAGTTGTTTGTACAGATGTATTAGAACATATCCCTGAACAAGATTTAGATTGGGTTATTACAAGATTAATAAAGTATACAAAGAAAGTATTATTTCTAAATATCTGTACTGTTCCTGCATTAAAACATTTTAAAAAAGGAAAACTTAGAGGAAAAAATTTACATATATCTGTTTTTGATATTCATTGGTGGAATAAAAAATTTCAAAAACATTGGGAATCAAATAAAGATATTAATATATACTTAACTCTTTCAGAAGAGAAAGATACTACATTTATTTGTTATAAAAAATAAGAGGAGATAAAGATGTTACTGAACCTACTACCTAAGTTACTACCAATAATTGGAGATGTTTTAGATAAGGTTATACCAGATCCTAAAGCAAAAGAAAAAGCTAAATTAGAATTAGCTAAACAATTACAAGACGGAAAACTAAAAGAAACGGAACAACAACTATCAGCTATTGTTATGGAAGCTAAGTCTACAGATCCTTGGACTTCTAGAGCAAGACCTGCTTTTTTGTATGTTGTTTATATATTAATATTAATGTCTATACCTATGGCTGTTGTCCATGCATTTAATCCTGACATGGCTATGCAATTAATAGATGGTTTCCATGGATGGTTATCTGCTATCCCTGAAGAAATAATTACACTCTTTGGTGTAGGTTATCTTGGTTATACTGGTGCTCGATCTTATGATAAGTTTAAAGTTAATAAATAAACATGCCAAAAGACAAACTAGTTCAAGATCTAAAAAAATTTAAACAATCTTTAGGATTAAATAAAGATACAGGAATTGAAATAAAAACTATATACATAATAGCTGTTATTATCTCCTTGTTAATTATTTTTATATTTACAGGAACAGCAGCTACAACTTTTAAAATATGGGGATTCTAATGGAAACTATATATTATGTTGCAGCTATCTTAGTATGCTTTCATGGAGAGTGTACACGTTTTGAAAGTGCTCCTTACTCTAAAAATCTAAGTGCTGTTAGTTGTACGCAAATGCTACAGTATACTTTTCAAACACAGATTGGTCCACATTACGATGAGTTAATTAATTTTGATGTAGACAAACCAGAGGATATAAGAATTATATATTCAGGATGTGATAAAACACAACGAACTCCAGAAACTTCTAATGAATGGTATCTTGAACATGATGTAGATCCTACTCCCTACATAAATCAAAATGATTTACGTTGGCAACAAGAGCAAGAAAAGAATGTTAGATGATAACTGCTTTCTTGTTGGTTGTGTATCTTGGTAATGCAAAAATTTCTGCTAGTACATATTTCTATGATATAGATAGATGTAAATACTTTGCTGAACGTATTAATAGACAACCACGAATACCACCAAGAAAAGAAAAATATATTGCAATCTGTGAGATTAAACAAGTTAATCCTAGTAAGACAAGGGTACATAGATAAATGAGATGTTGGCATTGTGATACAGAATTAATATGGGGAAACGATCACGATATTTCTGATGAAGATGCAGAATACGCTATAGAGACAAACTTATCTTGTCCTAAATGTGAATCTTTTTATTTAGTATATTATCCAAAAGAAAAAGAAGATGACAAAAGAACTAAAGAAACAAACTCCATATAAAACAAAAGACTGGTATCTTAAATGGGTTTCCTCTGTTATTCTTATTACAGGAATGTTATTTACAGCAAATAATATTTATCCATTAAATTTATTTATTAGTATCGCAGGTATAGTAGGCTGGATTCTTATTGGTTTAATATGGAATGACAGAGCAATTATATTAATTAATGCTATTGGATTAACCATATATATAAACGGAATATTATCTTATTATGTTAAATGATAAACAAGAAAAATTTGCACAGTCTTATATCTTACACAGAAATGCAACAGAAGCTGCCAGAGCTGCTGGTTATGCAAGAGATTCTGCTCATAATCAAGGCTATCGGTTACTACAAAATGACGAAGTAATAGAAAGAATTAGTGATTTAGAAAAAGAATTAGAGACAGATGTAGATGTTGTCTCCGAGATTGAAGCACAGTATACCTATGCAAAAGCAAACGGTCATACAAACAGTGCTATCAAAGCATTGGAATTATTATCGAGAGTAAGGGGAGCTAAGACAAATAAGAATCTAAATTTTACAGAAGAAGAATTAGAAGAAAATATTGTTAAATCTTTACAGATATTAGGAACAGATAAAGTATTTGAATTATTAAAGAAGGGAGGCTTTACCCAAAAGTAA
>VTLG01013788.1_pt1 | contig 11070 bp, 22 predicted proteins | sample 4694571 | NCBI WGS metagenome assembly VTLG01 (sample SAMN12604809, study PRJNA352737) | marine metagenome | biome: ENVO:00000447; feature: ENVO:00000209|ENVO:00000569|ENVO:01000036; material: ENVO:00002151; isolation source: viral sequences binned using virsorter ... | reverse complement strand
TAAGTCTATGTAATCGTTAGTAAAAACAAAAACTTAAAAAGAATAATTCTGTTGTTAGTGGTCACTTATCAAGCATCATTCAAGATGCGATAGACGCACTAGATTCCCTAGTATTAAGCACTTTTACAGCTTCATGCAACTGCTTTGGTGCGTGATGAGCATAGATCATGGTTGCTTGTATGCACTCATGCCCCATCCAATCCTTAACTACTCCAAGAGGAACTCCCCTTTGGACTAGCCTAGTTGCACAAGTATGCCTACATAAATGTGGTACATACCATTCTTTATCTTCAAATCCTAGATGATCCCTTACTCTATTCCAGATAGTGCGTAGCCAATAAGTGTTGTAAGGAAATAACCTATCAGTAGCTCTAGCTTTTAAGTAATAAGGTCTTAAGATTCTTTGTACGTCATCAGTCATCGGTACACTTACTGGGTTTTCACACTTACGATCAGGAAAAGTTATCTGATTTAAATTAAAATCAACAAATCTTTTCTCCAACCCAAGCATTTCTCCTAACCTGGCTCCAGTATCTATCAGACACTTAATAAAATCACGGTGTTCATATAAACCCCAGTGAAGATAAGTGTTTAACATCTCCTGTTCCATGTCTTCAGTAAAATAATGTGTTCTACCCTTTGATTCTTTTAGTCGTTTAGGAAACTTAATCATCTCCATGTGACCATCAGAAGCCATCTCCTCTAACGTAATTCTTAGAGAAGATACTTTTTTATTAATAGTTTTATTAGAGTTATCAAAAGTCTCTCTGTGATAATCAATCAGAACATTAATCAACGGTTCTGTTATCTGATTAACAGGTAAGTCACCAATAGCTTTGATGTTGTGATTCATACGCATGATGTAAAAATCAGCGTCAGGTGTTCCACGTTTTCTTCTGTTATAAACAGTCCTTACAGCCTGAGACAGACGTGGGCATCTCGACTGTTGGACTTTCCTTCTGGGCATAGGAGTCCTCCTTTAGTTGTGAGAATAAATTTTAAAAAAAAATAAATTTAAAAGTCAAGTGGTTTTTAATAGTTTCCACGCATAAATTAATAGATTTAATTCATTAATTCTGCGTTCAGCATTAGCTATACGTTCATCAATCGCTTTCTCACGATCATGTCTGTATTTTGTGAGGTTAACTACGTTTGTCATCTTGATACTGGGAAATTAATAGGGCTAAGTCTGCTAATAAATCATCACATTGACTTCTTAAATTAACAATAGTTTTGCTATCTTTCTCCATCAAATTAGCAAGTTCTTCTAACGTGTACTCACGAGTACTAAAAGTTTTACCACAATCTTTACAAGTTCTAGATCTCCACACATAAGGTGCTTTAGGTCTATTCCTTGCTTGTGGTGCTGTGGTATTTGTTCCACCGCAGTTAGGACAGATAATCATTTTTGATCCTCCAACCTATCAAGAATCCTCTGCTGCATAGCAAGCAAAGCTTTTAAAGATGTATCTGTAGCAGCAAGAGGTAGGCATTGTTGATTCTCTGCTGTTTTATATTCTGCTCTTGTCTTCGGTCCCTTAAAAGGAATAAAACGTAAGCATTGATCTTTAAATAATTTGACAAAAGGTTTTTTCATTGTTGTTCCTCTGCTTTTACAAGACATTCAACAACTACAACGTCATACCAAATACCATCAACTTGTTCTTGTTCTTTTTTATTCTTTACTAAAAAATTAGTACAAGGGCATTGTTCAATCCAATGATGCAGCCTAGTTCTTATTGAATAACTCATTGGTCATCCTCCCTTTTCATTGAGACAAACTTAGATTCTAGTTTCTCCATGCAAAGATCCCAGGCATCATCCTCACTTATGTCTAATTTCTTAGCAATAGATAAAGATAGCTCCCTTAAATGCGTAGCTATGGCTGTAAGGTTGTACGGATAATCACTCATCAGCTATCCTCCTCAGTTGTAAACATATGCCAACCTCTAGGTAGTTGATCAAGGTATTTAAAACAGTTTTCATGTGTCATAAAATGCTCTTCATAATACTCATGTTCTCTAGTTTTAGGATTGAAATTGAATAAGTAATTTATCTTCACTCCTTGCTCTGTTACAGAAAAATAAACTTGATCGTTTTGAGCATCAGTAGGATCATTTACCGTAAAAGAAAACTCAGGTTCTTCTTTCGGATCGTAATCTGTTGATCCTTTTTGTGGAGTACATCCATTACTGGTGAATAAATCATAGTATTTACTATATTTATCTACTAAAGGTTTAAGTTTAGTAATTGCATGACTTGGTAAAGTGTCATAAATCCATTCAAGTTTTCTCATCTATCTACCCCCCTGGAATTGGATAGACGCATTGCGTAAGCTTTCCCAGTACATTCCATTACCATTATCATCAATCAAAATAATAGAATGTTTCTCCAGGTCTACACACACATCTTTTATATACCTCCCCTCATCCTCATCGGATAAAAAGATACAAGCTCCCTTTAAATATTCGCAAGGGATACTCTGATTGCTACAAAGTTTCATAATAATTCTGGGTAAAAAAAAGGGCAGTTTTATTCGTTTACTGCCAACGAAAGGAAGGAATGTAACAGAAATGATGGACAAAGCATCTCGCTACGTCAAATAACGGAGCGTTAAGTGTCATCTCGCAAACCTATTAAGTCATAGAGATGTTAAAAGAAGGTTTTAATCGTAAACCTACAACGAAAGTTTTGTTGTGAATCACGCTGTACTTCATTGAATTGTTACGAAGGGAAGCTGAGCGAGTTGAACTAATCATCTCTCTAAGCTATTAACCATAAGAGATGTTGAAAGATAGTTTTAATCGTGAACTATCAACGATTGAGTCGGGCGGTGTTGCTGTTGATGCGAGGTGCGAGAAAGCACGTGGCGACAAGTGACTATGAATTGTGTCAGTTCACCTCGCAAACCTATTAAGTTATAGAGGTGTTAAAGCTAGTTCTTAATCGTGGAACTAGCAAGCGATTGTATTTCGGGGAGTTGATGCAAACTGCATGGCGTAACGGGAAGAAGCCTAGTTTAAGTAGGACTTACACATAAAGATGCCCACAACTTAATCCTCTTCTGGTGGTTTTATTCTTGGAATAGTTCCACCATCTTTTTCTATCCTCATTACTTGTTTCTTTGCTCCATCAACAGCAGAACAAATAAAAGCATGACGACCCTGGTTTGTATGAAGTTGATCTTTATCATATTGACTAAGATTTTCTTCATCAATCCTATTAAACATCTTCCTGGTAGCCCTCTTATGTATGTTTAAACCTGTATAAGCTCTACCATTTAGATAAGATACAGCTTCTTCATCAGTCAAAATATACAAAGAGCCTTTGTCTTGTCTAATAACTAAAGGTTTTCCTATAGATACCCTGCTTTCATCTATCCATTCTTTAACTTGTAAAGATCTAAAACTAATATCTCTATTGGAATAATTAGATTTAGAAATAAATCCTTTTGTTGATAAAAGAAAGTACATTTCTTCTACCTTTTCAGCATCAATAGTTTGACCTTTTTTAAGATCTCGCCAAGCAATACCACAAATTTGTAATGGATAATCTTCAGCATTAGGTTTCATTGGTCTACCTCTTTGATATTAGTAACAGCAAAACGTCCATATCTAGGTCGCCAAGTACCAAGACCTTCAGCTTTACCTGCCATGTTAGCTATACGTCTTAATTGATCCATGCCCATAAGTTCATCATCAATAATAAGATGAAAAGTAGCAGCCCATTTAGGAAACAATAATCTGTTAACCCAAACACCTCTACTTGTAAAAGCTGCAAGTTGATACTTTGGAGTTCTTGAATTAATCATTTCCAAAGCAGTTTTTTCATTATCTTTTTTTGTACCAAACTCTATCTCTGGGTTGTTATCAACAAAGATAGCTCTTGATACATCTTTACCTAGCTTCCATTTCTTAGCTGCTTCCTTCAAGCATCTTTGAAAGTTTGCTCCTGGTAAATAAGGATTGCTAAACCCTTGAAATGATACAGAGTTTTCACTTTCATCAAGTGTTACTGTACCTTCCTTCTTCCAGTAACCAGAATAAAGCCAATCTAAAACTCGAACAGCCCTATGGACTCCATCAGTTTTTGCTTTACCTTTCTTATCTGTGAAGTAGGTTTTATGTTTCGCATACTCCCCCAAAGGATCAGAGTACTGAACATTTCCGCAGAGTAAGGATGCTGTACCTTCTACTGCAATTTCAACGGTGCGTTGTGTCATAATAAAATTAACTGGGACTAGGTTCATAAAGAACCTGTTAAAAATTCAAATTAAAAAAATTCTTAAAAGGTTCATTAAAGATTTTGCTAAGGATAATAAGACCAGGAATAATAAAAAATAAAAAAAAGAAAGAAGCCTAAAATTAATTAGGCTTGATTCTGTAACCACATTTATTCATATGGTCCATTGCTTGTTTCTCAGCTTCAGAATGATATACATAACCTTGACCATTGTTATAAATATCATCAACCAGGAAGTCATAATGTTCCCAGTAATCAGAATAAGAAAGATCCATAATTAAAGATCCTCCTTTTTAATATCAAGAGACTTGTAAGATTCCAGTAGCTCCTTATTAGTTGCTTCTTCTGCAAACCATAGTCTTTCAATCTCTGCACGTTTAGCGGCTTTCAAGTCTGCTTCGTAGTCGTATTTGTCGTTAGTCATAATTAATAATTAATAACTGGGCGTTAAGGTTCTTTATTAAGAGAACCCTTTAAAAGGTCCGTAGACCCTTTAAGGGATTGTCTAAAGGTCTCTAATCTGTTTTATAACTTCCATTGGAAGTTCAGACTTAAGCCATCTTGTTCCATACTTGTAAGGTTTACCATCTACGAGATAAGAATTATCTATGTAAAGATCAACCTCAGCTAGTTTTGAACACTCCCATGTATAGAACTCTGCACCCTCTGGCCTGGTTAATGTATTTAAATAGGCTGTTTGTTGAGGGCTACCCGCTTGCATATCGTTTAAGTGGTATAGCTTCCATATTCTGTAAATAGTTTTAAAAGCTTTATCAAAGCCTAAATACTCTTTAAGACTATCTAAGCACTGACCACCCATAATAATATCTGTTTTAAGGTTGTTCCATACTGACCCACTAGCTGTAAAACATCCATCTTTGAGTTCAACTTCTATTTCAACTAAACAGGTCCTTCTGCCGTTTCCGTAGTAGTCAATCTTTCCAAAGTCAAACAATTTTTTAAATGTTGTTGGACTATAAGGAGTTGTAATCGTTTGCATTTGATTAATAGTTTCTGGGACTTAGTACTGCTATCTATTAGTTAACTATTAGATAACTAGTACTGCATACAGTATTACTAAGGACGGCCACCGATAAATAATAAACACAAATAAACTTAACAAAATGTAACAAAAGAACCCTAAAACCCTGCTAACTAGATTATAAGTCTAGTAAGAACCTAGTTATATTAATAAGTTATCTATAAGCAACCTAAAAACTACAGAAAAAAGTCTATATATAAGGGGTAAAAATAAATTTTATATATATGCGTAAACCCTTCAAATTTTTGCCCCAAAAATATTTTAGTAGACACCTATAGATAACTATAGAACCCCTATAGATCTGCCCAGAAGTGATCTATAGGGGTCTGTAGTAGGTCTATTGTATTGACCTATAGTATTTATTCTAATAGGTAATGCTGTTGGCTGTAATTCTGTGGTGGGATTCTGTGACTTTGGTCGTTTCTATGACTTTGTGAGTATCTAACCGCATGAACCCCCCCCCTTTATCCCCCCCCCAAGTTTATCCAAGAGTAGTACCTAATAAGAATTACTTATAAAACCATCGTTAGAGGTATTAGAATTACTTATCTGTCTAGGAGTCATACCTAGTGCAGTTTGGGTAACTGTATTGTTCATGGAGTTGCCCCAGTTATCTAGGTGCATTGCCATGAGTTCATCCTTTCTGGATCTTATATTACGGTCTTCATCTTGAGCCATGTAGTCAGTCCAGTAAGCTACTGCACCTGATAAAGCGTCTAAGATGTCATCGTGTACAAGAGAACCTCTATGTTTGGTAATACGAGACATCTGATAGAACAGTTGTAGCTTTAGTTTTCTTTCTGGAGCTTCGTTAGGGTTAGATCTATAGTCTTTTTCTACTACCTTGCGATCTATTATTAGTCTGTGAGAGTTCATTACAGGTTCAAGGATGTCTATAATCCTTAGTTCTTTAGTCTTTGTATTGCGTACGTCTTTAACTTCACAGGGGTGATACCTCATAAGGAAAGGTTTTAGGAGTTCTGCAAACATACCTCCACCCATGTTTGACTCTACGAGTATGGTATTTACCTTATTGGTCTTAGCTATTTTGGATAAAGTTGTTAATACTGCGTCAGAGTAACCACCGTTAAGACCCCCTGCATCAGGGACGTATAGATTACCGTTTAACATTTTTACTATGGCATAACCTGTAGCATCCTTTCCCTTCCCTGAGGGGTCAACAAACATGACTGAGCCTGTATATTCAATCCAATCACCGAATTGTTGGGCAGGTCGGTAGAAATGATCACCGTTAAACCCTACACAGGGTAGTTCTTTGATGACATATTCGGGAGAAGAAGACCAGATTACCTTTTCTGGTGCATGATCTGGGTTTACTGAAGAGATTATTAAGTCTGAAAGCTTAAGAGGGTATCTATCCTGGTCTGATAACGAAGTATCAAGCATGAACTGTAGAGAGAACCCAGAACGTCCATAGGAGGCCTCACGTTCCATTAGATCTATTGCACTGAATCTTTCTGGGTCAACAGGATCTTTAGGCTTTACAAGCTCTTCTTGAAGGCTCTGAGCTAACTTAGGAGCTAATCTGTCTCCATAGTTGTTTTTAAGGTCTGGATACCGTGCAGTCCAGATGCGTGTTGTATATCCACGTTCTTCCAGTGTTAAATATAGAGATTGTTCTGTTTGTGGTGTACCGAGAAAGGTTATTTTACCGTTTGGTTTTAGGATTGCATCAAATTCTTTTACAGCTTCACTTAACTTGTCTCTCATCGGTTGGGTAAAGCTGTTATTTGGTACTTCTACGTCATCAGCTATAACTTCATCTGCTCTACTACCTGCCATTTGCCCAAGAACACCTTGAGACTTTACAGAAGGGGCATGGTCAGCTTGAGCAGGGCCAACATCAAAACTTATTTTAGAGTTTCTCTGAGCGTCTTCTGGACGTAGTGGAGCTAATATTGGCATCTCGTTTATAAGACGCATGGTAAAAGTAGAAAAGTTATCTGCTCTATCTTTACTTGCAGAGACAACAAGGAATTTTAACTGTGGATTCATCCGTAGTTTCCACACAACGTAGGTAGATGTAATCCAACTTTTACCAACACCTCTAAATGCCTGTATGATTTTTCTTCTAGGACCGTATTGTAAGTATTCAGCTATGTCTAATTGAACAGGAGTAGGATCTGGCAGGTTAAGATGTCGCCAAGTAATGATCAGGAAATATCTAAAGTCTTGTAGTTTTTCTGGTAAAGGTTGCACCTTATCGTTCTATAACAGGTATTACATCAAGGTCTGGTAGGTTTGACATGAGATCTTCCATAGGACTCTTTTCTGTTGGTATGCACTCGATACCATTATCCTTTAACATTTGTCTTGCTACGTTAAGATCACCTGGTTTTGCTTCTCCGCTTTCTATCCGTCCTAATAGTTCTTTAATAAGAACTGTATGCAGAGTTTCTAATAATTTTAATTTTTTGTTATCTGCCATAATTTTAGGTCTTTAGGAACTAATATACTATTTTTTAACAAATTATGCCCAATCCGCTAGTAGGTCAACGCTTTAAAGTTGATGATCGTGTCATAAGAAAAAATTCTTCTGTTTTACGAAATAGGTTTAAATTAAAACAAGGAAGCGTTATAGAAACCCTTACAAAAGTTAATAAGGTTGGCACTAAGCAATACTATTACAAAGTCTTATGGGATGATAAAAGATCATCTGAGCATGCCCAACATAGCCTTCAACCTATTAAAAAAAGTTGATTTTTTCTTTTGTTTTAGATTTTTTGTCCGATGATGTTCTGCCATCTCATATCGCATCAGTTTGATTTCAGTTTCCTGTATACGTTGCATGGCAGCTATAATAAGATAATCTTGCAGTCGGTTTTCTTTTACCAACGCAAATGAATATGCTTTCATAACACTTTCTGGTAATTGTTCCACCTCTCTACATTTCATTTCTATTTCAAGTTCAATTTCAAGAGGTGGTTTACCAATAAGAATCTCAAAAAATTCTTTGTGATTCATTTGCCTGGGAAGAGTGCTTGCTCCAACATATCGCATAATTTATCATCAACATCATTGTCTGTTTTTGTTACACAGGCACGAACGAGATCCAAGGCAAGTTGACGAATTGCTTTGGACTTAAGAAAGGTAAAAAGGATTGGTTTGAATAGGGCAAGCATGAGTTTTGTGATATATACTTTCCAAGTATGTCATTATTTGCTAATTTTGGCTTGACTCCTCACACAAGTCAATAAGCCCTATTACCCCAACTAGGGCTTTTCTTACAAAAAAACATGGAAGATCAAGAACAAAGTAAAGTTGAAACCATAGTCAAGGTCTGCGTTTTGCTATGGTCTGCTACTTTATTGACATTGTCTTATTATGAGACACCAAATGGTAAAAAGATTGTAGATTTTGATCCAACTTTTATTGCAAGTATTTTTTCAGCTTCCACTGCTAGTCTTGGTTTTTCCATAAAAGGTAAGAAGAAAGACAATGGTGAAGGTAAAATCAGTGATAATAAAGAGACTAAGGTAACTACCTAATGAAAAAACTACTACCACTTTTTTTATTATTACCAACAGCTAGTTTTGCTGACATAACGCAGAAATTCACAACATCTGCCCAGATTACTGTAGATATGCCCTATTCTGTCACGAATAAATTAGGCACGACATATTCAATATCAGGTACAAACATAACTCCATCTGTAACTAGTGGAGGATCTACGACATCTGGTGCTATTGGTGGGTTAAATATAGGCAGCCTGACAGCAGGTGTACCTGCCATGATACAAACTGATAAAGCCGTAACAACAGCAGGGTCAGCTTTTTCGCTTACAGAAGCGGTGACTATGGGTGACGCAACACCATCAGCAGTTACTCCATCATCAGGCATAGCAGCATTACCACATTTAGGGGGACAAACAACTATTGGATCTGGAGGTACTTTGGGATCAGGTGCTATGACTTCTTTATCGTCAGGTGTCCATACTTGTAGTGGTGCATTTGGATCAGGTTCTAGCTGTGTGGGATCAACCACCGTAACTATTACCATTGACTAAACTTTGGCTGCTATTAATAATATTATTTCCTGTCAAAACCCTTGCAAATCCAGTAGTCCCTACCTTCCGTACAGGATCTTCAAGCACAAATTCCCAAACCCAAAGTGTAATAACGGAGCAGGTGGTATCTCATCAGTTCCGCACAGGGTATTCTCTGAGTGTTTCAGGCACGAACATAGAAAGTGCAGATGTTAATGGTTATATTAATGCAATACCTACGGCAGAAGCTACGCAAACAGTTAATGGAGTTAACTTTTCATATACAAGTCCTACGTTGGAAGGTGTGCCTAGATGGAAAATAGTAAACGCAGGTCAGCCTTTCAGTTTGGTCGAATCTATAATTTCTCCTGGATTAGACACAATAACTACAATAGATCGCACAATAAACACAACAACTACAACAACCGTAGAAACCACGTTTGGGCAGTAGTTTTACTTTGCCTATGTCCAACAAAGGTTCTAGCTAATACAACCGTAGCAAGCCCATCTAGCAACGCACAGGGAACGGTAAATAACAATGCTACTATGATTGCTCCTAGCTCAACACCACAGTTTAGAATGAGTCAAGGTATTGTTTGTAGTTCTCCTAGCCTGACGATTACACCTTATGTAACTGACGCATGGTCATTTAATCGTCCTAAAGAATATGTTACAAGACAAAATATTTATGATGAAGATACAGGTGAAATAAAATATGTACAAGAAACACCAAGATTTGAAAAAGATAACTACAATTTAAATTACGGTATATCAGCACAGTTTAGTATTCCGCTAGGCAAAGCACCTGCACTATGCCACACAGCAACTGAAGTAAATATAAAAAATCAAAAATTATTATATGAGAAGGGAAAGTTAGAACTTGCTCTTTTTAGGCTTAAGGTATGTGGTGAGCAAGCAAAACTTGGTGTTACTTTTACTGGTAAGTATGTATCTATATGCGATGGGATTAGCGTTACTGTTCCTCCTGGTCAGGTAATTCCTCATTCTCATTCTTTGAAACCTTAGATTTACTTAAACGCTTACCAATATTTTTTATTGCAGCCTTCGCTGCCCCTTGTATTAGAGGTGCAAGAGCAGCAGAACCACCCGCAACCAAACCAATAACAGTAGTAGAAACAAGTATCTCAGGCGTACCAACAAGACTTTCTCTGAATGGTACGTCTTCCCAGATCGGGTCACAAGAGCCATCTATACTTCTTTCATATTTTATCAATCTCTCAATTTTTTTATCATTTCTGTAATCTCCTTCTCTAAATGGTGCATCCTTTGGTGGACATGGTTTGTATGTTTCTTCTTTCTTTTTATCTTTAGGTGTTTCAGTTTTAGGTGGGTCACTAGTTGGCATCTCACTTTCATTAGCAAGATTAGGCATCTCTTCTGTAATTGTTAATTGATCTGGTACATAATTTAATGGATTGAAACTAGGGTAAGGACAATTACTAACCACACCGTTTGGATCTTCTATTATTAAATTTCTATTGCCTGTATTCTTGGTATCTCTGTGGTAATAAGTGCAACCTATGATTTGTACATTGGAATGGCTATAGTCAGGCACATAGGTATATGGGATGTGAACATCAGGGATATGGATCTCAGGTATTTCCAACTATTTCTTTGGTGGTGTTGGTATAGATATTCCTGTTGTTTTTGGTAATCCTTTATCTAATACATTAGGTAATAGTCCTTTTACTTCACCTAATACTTGGTTCATCATTTTTGCCTTAAACTGTTCTGACGTTACATACTTATAACCAAAGTA
>VTLG01010816.1_pt1 | contig 11070 bp, 6 predicted proteins | sample 4694571 | NCBI WGS metagenome assembly VTLG01 (sample SAMN12604809, study PRJNA352737) | marine metagenome | biome: ENVO:00000447; feature: ENVO:00000209|ENVO:00000569|ENVO:01000036; material: ENVO:00002151; isolation source: viral sequences binned using virsorter ... | reverse complement strand
TCAGTTGTCTATCAAGGTGATGTAATCCTAGGTCGTTTGGCTATGGGTGCAGACTACTTGAATCCTGCTGCTGCAGTAGAATTATATGTTGGTGCTTCAGCTCCTTCTGCATTCTAATTTATACATTTATACGGGACCTTCGGGTCCCTTTTTTTTCGAGAAAAATTTTATGGCTACTCAAATAAGCACCGATACCGAACTATCCGCAGTGAACTCAATCTTGGGTAGCATTGGTCAATCACCAGTAACTTCTATCACAGGAACCGCATTACAGAATCCTGAGATAGCTTTAATAACTAATTTATTAACAGAAACAAGTAAGAATATTCAATCAGAAGGATGGCATTTTAATCAAGAAAAAGGTATTGAAGTAGCTCCTGATTCGAATGGACATATAACAGTACCTTCAGATGCAATATCCTTCGATGTAACCGATGGACAGGCAGACAGATTTGTTGACGTAGTAAGAAGAGATGGAAGAATGTATGACTTAGTAAAACATACAGATGTCTTTACATCCTCGATGAAATTCGACAAAGTAATACTTACCGCTTTCGAAGATGTTCCCCCACCTATTCAGAGATACATAATTGCAAGAACTGCATCAAGAGCAGCTACACAACTTATCAATAACAAAAATCTTGTGGAACTTCTTAAATCAGAAGAGTTCAATACAAGAGCTGCAGCCTTGGAATACGAATGTCAACAGGGCGACACTAACTTTATGGGTTGGCCTGAAGAAACAACTTATAGAGCATATCAACCTTACAAAGCACTTATTAGATAATGCCAAATATCACACAAACTATATCTAATTTAACTCAAGGTATATCACAACAACCTGATGAATATAAAGTTCCTGGCCAAGTAAGAGACATGACAAATGCCTTACCTGATGTAATACAAGGTTTAACTAAAAGACCGGCTGGTAAGTTTGTGGGATCTTTGAGTGATTTTTCACCATCGTCAAACAATTCAACTAGCGATGGTAAGTGGTTTCATTATTACAGAGATGAGACTGAACAGTACATAGGACAAGTGGCTAAGAATGGCACAGTTCGTATGTGGGACTGCCTTACAGGTAATGCAAAAACTGTTGTAAATGCTATAGGAAACACAACCTATTTAACTCATACAGGTGATGAAGATATACAGACTCTTACTCTCAATGACTTCACTTATATAAATAACAGAAGCATTATTACTGAGATGGATTCCTCTGTAACTGAACCTTTAAGTAATTTTGGTAAAGAAGTTTTTATTGAACTAAAAACCATTTCTTATGCAAAGCAATATGCTTTAAACCTATTTAACAACACAACAACTTCCACAGTAACCACTGCCACTAGAATAAATGTTGAACTTATTAAATCAAGTAATAATTATTGTGATAGTAATGGAGCTATGGTTGCTCGTGCTAGCCGTAATTCAAACTCGACTCGATGCGATGACAGTGCTGGTGATGGTAGAGATGCTTTTGCTCCTAATGTTGGGACTAAAATATTTAGTGTAGGTAGTGGAACCTCAGATACAGATGAAGCAATTTCAGGATCACATACTTATACGATAGATGTTAATGGGAATAATTCCTCTGGAAGAAAGAACTTATATTTCCGTATAGCTACAACTGGTCAATCAGTACCCTATACAACTGGAACTGGTAGTAATCAGGAAACAACATATCAAGCTAGATATACAACTACCTATGATTTACTTCATGGTGGAGAAGGATGGCAGGCTAATGATTTCTTCTATGTATGGATGAAAGATGGTTATTACAAAGTGACTGTACAGGCAATAAGTACATCAGTTGTCCAAGCTAATTTGGCTCTTGTTAGACCACAACCAACACCATTCGATACAGAAACAACTATTACTGCTGAGAGTATTCTTGGAGATATTCGTACAGAATTAATAACTGCTGGGATAAGCTCCAGCGACATAAGTATCATTGGTTCTGGAATACATGTCAAACAAAGTGCAGCCTTTAATGGTTCAACTCCTGTAGGTGAATTACTTAATGTTGTAACTGCCAAAGCTAATAACATAGGAGACTTACCTACTCAGTGCAAACATGGCATGGTAGTTGAAGTTGTTAATAGTGAAGCTGAAGAAGACAACCACTTTGTCAAATTCTTTGGAAACAATGACCAAGATGGAGAAGGTGTTTGGGAAGAATGTGCTAAGCCAGGAAGAACTATACAGCTTAAGAGAAGTAAAATGCCTGTTGCTCTTATCAGAACAGCAGATGGCAATTTCAGATTAGCTGAATTAGATGGTGCCTCATACACCATTAGCGGAACTACTTATTATCATCCACAGTGGGACAATGCTCTTGTTGGTGATGACGTAACTAATCCAGAACCTTCTTTTATAGGTAGTTCAATAAATAAGATGCTGTTCTTTAGGAATAGATTTTGTGTATTATCTGACGAGAACATTATTATGACTCGTCCTGGAGATTTTACAAACTTCTTCGTTAAATCAGCTATTCAGTTTGTAGCTTCTGACCCAATAGATATTTCAGCAAGCTCAGAATACCCAGCTATTTTATTTGATGGTATTCAAGTTAATACAGGATTAGTATTATTCTCCAAAAATCAGCAATTTATGTTGACAACTGATAGTGATACGTTTAGTCCACTTACCGCCAAAATCAATGCTCTTTCTAGTTACAACTTCAATTCTGCTACTAACCCTATCTCTCTTGGCACATCCATAGGTTTCTTAGATAATGCTGGTAAATACTCCAGATTCTTTGAAATGACGAGTGTACAGAGAGAGGGAGAACCACAATTAATAGAACAAAGTGCTGTAGTTTCTAGACTATTTGAAAAGGATTTAAAACTTATTTCTAACTCTAGAGAAAATCAAATAATATTCTTTAGTGAGGAAGGTACTTCAACTTTATATGGTTTCAGATACTTCGATCAAATTGAAGAAAGAAAACTATCTTCATGGTTCAAATGGTCTTTAACTGGTACTATTCAATATCATTGCGTTCAAGATGACTCTTTATATGTAGTAGTAAGAAATAACAACAAAGATCAACTACTTAAGTTCACTATAAGAATGGACTCTAATACTTTTGCTTTAGCAGAAAATAGAGTGCATCTAGATCATTTAATGAGTACAAGTGGTTGGACTTATAGTGCAACAACAGGAAAATCTACTAAGGCTAAACCAGTCGGCTTAGAAAGTTCTAATCAACTAGTTGCTTACGATACTGATACTGGTAATAACCTTGGAAGATATGCTCAAATTACGGTTAATGGTAGCAATTTAGAAATAACTGGAGATTGGTCTTCAGAGACATTTTTAATTGGTTATCAATATACGATGTCAGTAACACTACCTACAATTTACTATAAAAAATTAGATGGTAATACATGGGAGTCAGATACTAGAGCTAGTACTATTATCCATAGAATTAAGATTGGGTTTGGTCCAGTAGGTGTATTTGAAACAACCTTACAAAGGTTAGGTAGAACGGACTATATAGAGTCTTATGAGTTAAGTGAAGCTGATACATATATTGCAAACACATCTCTAACAACAGACGATGAAAGACTAAGAACTATCCCTATATATGACAGGAATACAAACACTTTATTGACGCTTAAATCTACACACCCATCTCCTGCCACTATTCATCATTATTCATGGGAAGGAGATTACAATAATAAATTTTATGAACGTGTCTAAGTATATACATGATGCAACATTTGAGGCTGCCCTACAGGTGGCTTCAAATCTTCTACCTAATGACCGTAGGGAGGTTACAGAGGGTCATGGACATGATCCTGAGAGTGCACTAGTCGAAGGCATAAAGCATTGCGACTCAGTTTACTTTGAGGTACCTAACGGTGAAATAGCAGGCATGGCAGGAGTCCACAAAAATGGACAAATATGGATGTTATGCACTCCAGCTATTTACGACTATCCTCATACTTTTGCTAGAGAAGCTAAAAGGTATGTGAATGAAAGATCAGAGAAATTACTTTGGAATATAGTTGACGAACGAAACAAAGTTCACTTAAAACTACTCCGATTTTTAGGGTTCAAATTTCTCAGAAAATTAACTCATGGACCCAACAATTTATCCTTTATAGAATTTTGCCGTGTGCGATCCAGTAATGGCTAGTTTCGGTTCAAGTGCAATAGGAGCCATAGGTGCTCAGCAAACAGCGAAACAGCAAAACGAACAACGAAGAAGGGACTATGAGTACAGACTGAAAGTCCGAGAAAATAAATGGATGCGTGAAAAGACTTTGTATAAAACAAAGATTGTTAATTATCAGACAAATGTAAGTGAAGCTAATATAGCTGCACAACGCGCATACACTCAATCACAAATCAATTTAAACAACGTAAGACAACAAGCTATTTTTGATCATCAAGAAGACTTCTCCGAAATGTTAAAAGCTGAAGGTGCTCTTGAAGTTAGTGCAGCCGAACGAGGAATCAGAGGCGGTTCAGTCAATAGATTAATTGCTATGAATCTACAGAAATATGGTACAGCCAATGCTCGAAGAGTTCATGCTTTAACTATGACGGAAGATAGATATAAGGAACATGTTGAAGGGGTAGCTAGACAACAGAAATCTCAACTTAATTCCTTGTTTGGAAAAGTAGCAATATCTCCAGTACCAGATGTTGAACCTCCAGCACCTGTAATGACTAATCCAAATGCTCAGCTATTCCTAGGATTAGCAGGAGCTGCATTTGATGCCGGTACTTCTTATTTGCAAAACAAGCAAGAACAGAAATGGTGGGAGGAGTTAAATAATGGCTGAACATTACCAATTTAATGGTGGTGCATTTGCACCTGTTGAACAGGTCGACGTCACTACCGAACAAGAGAAAGTTAATAACCAGATCCAATCATCTGAAGAAAGGTATTTTGATGCTCTTAGAACAAATGATGCTAGGCGTCTTCAAGACACTCAAGACTTTTGGAAAGCTGTAGGTAAATTCTCTAATTCTGCAAAGGCATACTCAGAAGAACTTTATAACAAAAAGAAAGAAGAAGAAATGGCTGAAGGAGCTATGCTCGCAGTTACCGGTGACTATAATTTTGAGTCTATTCAAGCTCTCATCGATCAAGAAGATGCAATGAGAAGAGAGCATACTCATTTGTCTAGATTAGGTGGTGATATAACTAACGAAACGGGATCTTTTATTCTTGGTCAGGAATTAAGAGATTTATCTGGATGGGGAAGGTACTCCTTCGTTAAAGAATTATTAATAAAAGAAGCTAAGCAGTACTCATCTTTCTTACTAGAAAATAAGGAAAATGTATTTATAACAGTTACCGGCGAAGACGGAACAGATATAACTGTTGGTTATGGCAATCAGTTTGATCGTGAGCCTCAGAGTATAGAAGAATCAGATGCTTTGAATGCAAAGATGAAGCAAATGTTTGTTGGAAGATTTGCAGGGGTAAATCCTACTCTCCTTCAATTAGCTGTAAAACCAGTATTAGATAGGGCAGACGAAGCTGAAAGGACTGAGAGAATAAGTCAATTAGAAACAAATGCTGAGCAACTTGAACAAAATAGACAAACAAGTATCCTACTAACTTCTTTAGAAAGTAATAGTTGGGATGGAAGAGAAGCTATTGAAGAGTGGGTAAACAATAATATGTGGCGTTATGGAAACAACTTAGGTTTAACTAGATCTGCATTGGCAGATATGTTAGAAGATGCTGTTAAGGAAGGAAAATTAAATAGTTATAATGCTATCGCAGCAATTCAAGAACTCATACCTCACGGAGGATTTGATCCAGAAAATCCTCAAGACATGCTTATCTATCCGGAATGGGAAGACTTAGAAAGTCGGATAATGGACGCTAACCAAATATTTAGACAAGGCTTAGAAGAAAAACAGGAAGCTCAAATGAAAGCTGATATTGACGCATTCTTGGCCTCAGTTGAAAATCCTACTGACCAAGATAGGATTGCTTTGGTTCGAGGTTTAAGAGAAAGATATCCTAACTTACCAATCCCAGAAACTTATTATGAAGAATTAATGGGTTGGGAAGATGATGACGCTGCAAGACAGAGGTTAGACAGAATACTAGGTGATACAGGTTATCTTACTGAACTAGACTTTGTTAATGTAAATCCAGCACTTAAATCGGAGTATATAGAGGGAGGTAACGTTAGACTTTCTGGATATGAACCCATTTCGTTTGTAGCAGAATTAGGAAAGCCTCAAACTGATTATGTAGAGTCTGTTGTGAAAAGTGCATTAAATGAAAGTCTAGCTATTACTGATTTAGCTAGTCCTAGAGGTTTGCGTGCATTGGAATATACAAACAATGAATTTGTCAGGTGGTATAACGAAGCTTTAAACGCAAATAATAGTCCGGAAAATGCTTTAAAACTAGCTAGGCAGCAACTTGAGCAGAGCATAAAAGATCCTGCTTTCCTTAGAGAAGCAGTTAGAGAAACCTCAGCACAAGATGAATTTTTACGTGCAGAGACTATGGCATCGGCTCAAGCAGAAGTCAAACCTACGTCCGGTGGTTATAAAACTACTATTCTTCCAGCACTAGAAGATGACATAGATCTTTTAGAAGCATGGGCTGAATCAGGTGGAGAATTACCAGTACCTAGCTACTACGCTCAACTAGCTTGGAATAACGGACTCTTTCCACAAGAACTAGCTAACGCCCAAGCGATACTACACGGTTTTAAGAGTAACAATTTTGATATAGAAGCAAGAAAGAATGAACTTCCTGCACACATATTAAGGTTATTAATTTATAAACCAACACCTGAGAGAGTACAGCAAGCAGAACTAGAACTTGAGGATTTTAATAATGAAGATAACGAAGATCACATATCAGTATGGTTGCAACCAGCGAATTTACGAACATTCAGTGTTTAACTGCAAATTATGGACGAATTAGAATTACTGGATAAAGAATCCAGAGACCCTATATCTGATGAAGAAGCAGCCCAGCTTGCTAAAGATCAGGTTGAACGAATACAGCATAGGAGAGTACAAGAAGGAGAAAGAATTGAAGAAGCAAATATTGAACAAGAAGAATTAAACCAGCGAAATCTAGAAATAGATGACTCCAGAAATAAAGAAAACTGGGGAATTGGTGAATATGTTAAAGAAGGCGTATCGGCTATTACTGGCGGTCTTCAAGATAGTGTGTCTTCTCTTGTCACATTACCTGAGAGAGTTATTGACTTTGCTACAGGAGAAATGGCACGGGAGAATGCTACAGAAGAAGGTTATAAACCGGAATGGGACGATTGGTTCGTAAATGATTCAGATCCAATCGAAACAAAGACTTGGTGGGGAACTCTTATTAGAGGTGTTACTCATTTTGGATCATTAGCTGTTATTCCTGTAGGACAAATTGGCGTTCTTTCAAAGATTGGACTTGGTTCGAAAATAGGAGGTGCTATTGGAAGAGTTTTACCAAAATTAGCTAGTAACAAATTAGCCATCAAACTTGGACACCAAGCTTTACGTGGTGCCAAAGTAGATGCTTTGTCTGTGTACTCTCAAGATGATAATGCTTTGGGTGTTTTAAAAGAACATCTAGGCGGACATGTACCGTGGGTGTTAGCACCACTAGATCCTTTAGCTACAAATCCACACGATCACCCAATGCTCAAGACATTTAAAAATATCGTAGAAGGTATGGGCTTAGGAGTTATTTCTGATACTTTTTTAGAGTCGTTAGCTAAAGTTAAAAATTCAGATCTTCATAAACTTCTCAGAGGAAGCAGGTCTATGCAAGAGCTAGATGAAGGTAATGCTTTATTAAGAGGAACACAGCTTCAACTAGATGAACTTAAAACATTAGAAGACCAAATTGCAGATAATCCTTTCAGACAAGAATGGGAAGAGGCTAGAAGAGTATTAGATGAAACTACTGAAGATTTACAAATATCTTCTCGATCTAATATTAAGCCAACAGCTCTAGCAAGAAAACAATTAGATCAAGATATAGCTGCCAATACATATCAAGTAGCTTATAAGAACTATGTGAGGTGGAGACCTGATAATATGGATTTAGATCAGGAAGCTATCTTCAAAAGAATTGATGAAATAAGAGCAGAAATTGATACATCAAGTACTACTTACAATCCATATAAAAATGAACCAAAGGCTAGGCACGAAGGTAATGCAACTTCTCTAGAACATCCTGATGATGTTATGGAATCTGCTAAGCAATTAAAAAATACTTGGGGAGCTGAAGATGGATCTTTAGGTGGAGTACTAAGTAAAACTGGTATTAGAAATGCTGCTGAGTCAGCTCATATGGCTTGGAAAGAAGTAGCGAAATATGCCGAAGCTATTTCTAAGAGTACTAAATTAAAAAAAGAATTAGCTGTATATAGGTCTGCTGGTAGAACACCTGATGAGTTCTACAACAACCAGCTTTTAGTATTTGATAAATTAATTAAAAATAGAGAGATCTCTGATTTGTCTGCTGAAGAGTTCATGAAGCCTATATATGACATTGTAGGTGCTATGCAACCTTATACATTTACAGATGGTACTAAGATCCAATATGTAGCTCAGGACTTTGTTAAATCTTTAGACTTAGTAACTGGAGACTTATTAAGAAGACTAAGAGACTCCGGCATAATGAGTCGTGAGTTAGAGAACATAATTAATGTTAATGGTGTAGGAGGTCCCACAGATAACCTCATACAACAACTACTGGCTGTTATCAAAATGACCAAGTTAAGTAGAATGTTTGCTGGTCAAAATTTAGAGATCTTGGGTGAACATGGAGGAAGAACAACTAGACAACAATTATTAGATGCTGTTGATAAACAATCTATAGAAAATGTCAAAGCTCTACAACTCGCTACTAAATTAGCTGGAGAAGGGAACGAAGAATTATTAGATGGAATTAGACATTATATTTCAATGGCTAATGACGTACATAATGTTGAAGATTTAATGGCATTTTTACGCGCCAAGATGCGAGGTGGAGAACTTAATACAAAGGATGCAGGTCTTCTAATAAAAGAGATGCAAATGGTAATGGTAAACAGTGTGTTGTCAGGACCTAAGACAGGAGCGAGAGCAATCATTGGTACATCTACTGCAACATTCTTAAGACCAGTAGCACAATCTCTTGGAGCTGCTTTATCAGGTGACGGTAGAGTATTTAGAGAAGGAATGGCTGATCTAAATGGAATGGTTCAAGCTATTCCAGAATCTTTCCAATTATTCAAAAGAAACTTTAAAGCCTATTGGAGTGGTGACATTGCAGATATAAGAACTAGATATACTGAGAGATTACAGAGTGATGAAAATTGGCAAGCACTTGCTTACTTAACAGAGAGAGAAGGAACCGATAGTGACAAGATAGCCTTATACTTAGCAAATATGGCTAGAAGTTGGAACGACAATAGTTTCTTGACTTACTCCACTAAAGTAATGGCAGCTACTGACGATGCTTTTGCATTCATATTAGGTAGAGGAAGATTAAGAGTTAAAGCTTACAGAGAAGTTTTAGATAATTTAGGAGAGTCTAATTTTAAGGAAGTAACTCCTGATATGATAGCTATGGCAGAGAATAAATTAGTTGATACAGTATTTGATGCTGACAATAATTTAAAAGATGCGTTTATAGAAAATGCTAGAAAAGAAGTTACTCTTACACAAGACTTAACAGGTTGGCAAAAGGATTTAGCAAACGTCATACAGAAAAATCCATGGACGAGACCTTTCTTCCTGTTCGCAAAAACTGGAGTAAACGGTCTTACTTTAACAGCTAAACATGTGCCTATTGCTCGTAAACTTTCAGCAGAGTTTAATGCAATCGCAAGAGCCACTCCTGATAATTTAAGCAAAGTAGGTAAATATGGTATTGAGACTGCTGCAGATTTAAAAGCTGCTAAAGCAATCCAAAGGGGAAGATTAGCAATGGGATGCACAGCTATGTTTTTAGCTGGTCAAGCATACCTAGCTGGAAATATAACTGGTAATGGTCCTGTTGATAGAGTAAAAAAACAGAACTGGATCAATGGAGGATGGATACCTAGATCAATAAAAATAGGTGATGTATGGGTAAGTTACGACTCCTTCGAACCATTTAATCAAATACTCGCAGCAGTTGCGGATATTGGAGATCATTACGAACTTATGGGTGATGAGTGGGCAGAACAAAACTTACTATCTTATGGATTACTTATTGGTCAGAATATTGTCAGTAAATCTTACTTAGCAGGATTAATGCAGCTTGTTGACTTGGTTGGAGGTGAAAAGAACCAACACGAAAAGATACTTGCTAGTTTATTAAATAATCATCTTCCATTATCAGGTCTAAGAAATGAGATAGGTAAAGTTTTAAATCCTGGAATGAAAGAACTTAGTAAAGGTTTTTGGGATACTTTAAGAAATAGAAATCAATTTATGGAAATATTAGCTTCTAATCCATTACCTATTAAATACGACATGTTAGATGGATCTCCAATCAGAGATCATGATTTCTTTACAAGAATGTTTAATGCGATATCTCCTATAAATTTAAACGGAGATTGGTCTCCAGGACGCGAGCTTTTATTTGAAGGTGGTTACGATTTAAGAACAACGGTTTTCCGTGCTCCTGATGGAACAGACCTTAGTGACTCACCTCTTCTTAGATCTCTATTTCAAGAGGCTATTGGTCAACAAAGGATAATTATTCAATTAGATCAATTAGCTGAAAGAGAAGATATTCAGAGGTCTGTAGAATTAATGCATCACGACATAAGAAATGGACTAAGAACTAATGATGCTAAGAGTTATCTTCATAATAAATTAATACAGGAAATAATAGATAATGCAAGAAAAGTAGCTTGGGCACAAATTAAAGATCATCCTGATGCAGTGAAATTAATATTAGAAGCAAGACAGAACACCATAAACAATCTAGATGCATATAACAGGTCCTTAGAAACTCTATTAGAGATACCAAAATAACAATGGTTAAACCATGGCAACAACTGAACACTTTTATACGGGTAATGGCTCCACCACTACTTATTCGTTCACATTTCCATATTTAAAAAATGCGGATGTCAAGGTTGATCTTGACAACGT
>VTLG01010245.1_pt1 | contig 11070 bp, 15 predicted proteins | sample 4694571 | NCBI WGS metagenome assembly VTLG01 (sample SAMN12604809, study PRJNA352737) | marine metagenome | biome: ENVO:00000447; feature: ENVO:00000209|ENVO:00000569|ENVO:01000036; material: ENVO:00002151; isolation source: viral sequences binned using virsorter ... | reverse complement strand
TGTTCTCCTAAAGCTGGATATTGTCTGTCTCTCTGGTATTGTAAGGCATCGTAGTCTTTCTGCCACTCTGCATCAGCTTCTTCAATTTCTTTTTCAGTAGGTTTTTCTTTTTTACTATTCCAAACTGAAATATAAGGCCCATCTCCATCGTCTTGTAATGCAAAGTCATAAGGACTTACAGGGTCTATACCTCGACAAACAAATCCTAATTGTTCTAATCCTCGTACTGTTATCATTTTTTAATTCCTATTTTATTTTATATTCCAATTTTATATATAATTAATGATGCTTTCCCGAAATTTCCACTAGAACCATTGCCAGACATATGACTAAAATATAGAGATATAGTATCTGTTCCAGCAACACAATGTTCTACTGTATCACAATTAACATCTATATGTCGTAGAACGAGTGGATATTGCCATCCAGAACTATATGTTACCCAGCTATATCGGCCGATCAAAGAACTACCTGTTTTGTAAATACTAGCTTGAGCACCACCTATATTATTAGCACTCTGATAAAGTTCAGCATTACCTATAATATGGTAATAGCCTGTTTCTTGAATTGTATATACATTACTTGAAAATCCATTATGTGTATCTACCAATACAGTCATTCCTGTTGCGAGGGTTTGTGTAGAATGATTTATTGATTGGTCTGAACCAGTATTTCTTGCAGCAAAATATGGCATATTAGGCCGTCGGTCAACCATCCGAGAATTTGCTCCAACTTCATTAATTATTCCACCCATAGTTTCTCCTTACGCATTATTCTGGTCGATATAGGTAACAGATATATGACCCGAATCCGAGGAATGTGTTGTATCAACCTTTAAATACTGAGGAGTAGAACTGCCTTGATCTGCTATTGCATCCTGTTTAACTATACTATCCATCGCTCCTGACACGCCTGTTGGTTCATGTCCATTGAAACTAAACTTATCGTTCCAGACAAAGGTTTGACCTGCTATCATAGCTTGATTAAATAAATTAAAAGATTGACCAGAAGTTCCACCTTTTGCATCCCAACCTACAACAAATAGTCTCACCTTATTCCCTGATGCTTGCCACGTTTCGGCAATAAATGTAACATTTAAAACAGTATAAATATGATGCTGAACACCAAATATTAGAATAGTGTCTGTACTATCAATATCATCAGCATAAATTGTCCGAATTATCTCTGTTCCTGCTCCTCTAGCTATAGCCATTTTAATTTCTCCTTAATGTTTTATCCTCCCAATACCCAGGCTTTATGAAATGATCTTTTAATGGCAGATTGTGTAATATTTTCTTCTTTAAGTTTAGGAATTGTAATACCACTTGTACTACTTGCATTTTTAACTTTATCAGTAGTTACAGAATCATCTGCAAGAACTCCTTCTTTTACTTTATCTAATGCCATTTTTTATTTTTGTTATCCGTTGTTATTATATTTATACAAATAAAGAATACTGTTTTCTTGATTTCAATCGTGAGATGAGTCTACCATCCTCATAAATCTCAACATTCCTTCCATCCGATTGTAATTTTTCTGCTTCACGATATGCTGATTCCTTGTTACCCACATACTTTAATCCATCGCTAACTTCCACTTGCCAAACAGTAGGTTGTTGAGACATGAAGGTTTTTCCCTTTTTCTATAGTGAGAACACTATTATTTATGAAAATTGAAATCTTGACTAATTTAAAACTAACTTATTTTGATTTTTATTTAATTCCTTATTTAATGTATCTATTTGTTCTGCATCTAAATTCAATGTCATTATTGAATGTTTTATTCCTGCCTTTACACCCTTATACCAACAAAAATTAGTTACGGCTGAAAATGCAAGTAACCATCCAAATATTTCTAACCAACTCATGATCTATCCTTTTTCTTTAATTCATTTGTTATCCATGCAGCTGCAATAACATTCTTTACTGGTTTTGATATTGCTCGTCTGATGTGTTTTGTACTTATTTCTAACATATCTTCTTCAACTCCATTATTATCTACAATGAAGAATCGTGAAGGCCCAAAGAAATTCTGAAACTTACCCATGTTGTTCTGAACATCCTGCCAACTTTTCTTTACTAATTTAGGTTGTACTGAACGGGCTCTCTGTTCGTTCCTTGCGAGTGCAACTTCTAGTGAAGTGTTGACAAAAACCATTGAGGTTTCATATCCAATTTGTTGTAACATTTTAGCTTGGTCTGCAACCTTGTCGTATTTGTGTCCAGTACCATCTATAAGAATTCCTAAACGACCCTTGACTGCATGAAATTTCTTTGATGCAGTTACCTTCTTTGCTCTTTCACGTTCCACATCTCTCTTTTCGGTTTCTGAATCAGGCATCTTTAAAGAAAGACCCTCTCTTTTCAAAAATCGTTCAAATGGAGAATCAGAGTTGATTATCTTTAAACCCAAACCACCAGTAGTCCTATTAGCAATAAAAGACTTTCCAGACCCAGGGCCTCCAGCCATGAAAACTGCTTTAAAGATATTGGGATCGTAAACTCCCTCTTTTAAGAATCGTTCATATGTTATCATAATACTATTTATCCATTTCCCACATTGGAATTAATGGGGGTCTATTAACTGGTGTTGGTTTTTTAGTCTTTGGTTCTAATCTTTTAGATTCAACTTTGTCTGAAACTTTTACTGAACCTTGTGGTGGTTCTGGATAATTTACTTCCACCACAGGAGTTGCATTTTCTAAAGAATCTTTCATTACTGTCATAACCATACTATGCATTGATTGTTCTGGTGTAACTTTATGTCTTATACTAGTTACCATATATCTACCAGACAAAAGTGGATCCATTACTTCACTTGCACTACTTGCATTATTTGGTAATGGTTTATTTGATGGAATTTGTACATTTATCATATCTCCACACATAACATCTGTGTTACCATATGTTTCAATTTTTAATGTAAAATAATCTCTTTGTAATTTTCTAGAGTTTGATTCTTGCAACCATTCCTCAGCATTATTATCTGTACCTTCAGTATGTAAATTCTCACTAGCTGTAGGATGTACAAATATTTTTGAATTTGCATATTCGGAAATTACTTTATCATCTATTTTGGATTGGGGTATTAGAGTACCAACTCCTTTATTTTCTTGATTAGTCTTATTTCTTTTGCTGAATGTATCATTATAATCATATTCAAACTTTTGAATATTCTTATTGAATATATCATGATAATAAAGAGTAGATGATAACATACCTAATTTCACATTTAAAAAATTGTTTGAATTGTCGTCACCTTCCCATGATAAAATAGTTCCTAAAGAATCTTCAATATTTCTAGGTTCATCTTGTGGTTGTGATTTATAAACAATTTTATGAGGTACATTTAATTGTCCTTGTTGACCTATTAAACTGTCAAGTGTTCTAAAATGAATTCCCTCTGGATTTTCAAAAAATAAGTAATGTGGTGCATTTTCTGAAGAACTTATAGCTTCTTCTTTTAAGAAATTTATTGTTTGAAATGGGTTAAGATTAGGAATTACATATTTTCTAATATTTTTAGTTTTCTCTATATGTAATGGTTTTTTAGTACCTAAAAAATTATCATTAGATAAAATATCAGCAACTATTTCACTTATATTCCCCTTGAATGATTTTGATATTTTAGTACGGAGATTCTTATAATGTTCTAATGTAGTCCAATTAAGTATAAGAACTTGTTCTCTATCTGTTTGTTGGAATCGTTTTTCAACATTATAGATGATGGCATGATAATCATTAAAATTTACCACTCCTTTTTGGCCAGGAGTACTAAGGGAGAATAATAATCTTTCTTGACCCAATATTGGCAATATTTCTGTAATACCAGAAGAATCAGTGAGTAATATATTCCCCGACATAAATGGAGAATCTAAACTTTGATATATATTAAGTTCTCCAAGTTGGTCTATTACATTTACTCTTTTTCCAGAACTTCCTACTATAAGAGCACTATCTAAACTATAATCTCCTGCCGATTGTAGGTGTGGATTGTGGGCCATATTATTTTATATTAAAGTTGCAAATTCTTCTGTAAAGAATCCAAGATAATCATTTCTCAATAAATCAATTTTTCTTTTTTCTTCATTCAGTGCGGTTTCATATTCCCAATTTGTAACTGGTGATGCGCCTGGATATGTAGTATTTTCAACTTCAATTTTAATAGTTGAATCACCAGAAGATTGTGATATTTCATAATGGTGAACTTCTGATAATTGCGCGGATGTATATTTGAGATTAACATATTTTTGTAATTGTCTGGTAGATTTTGGCCAATCATGATGAATATCAGATATATCATTCAACAACATAACTACCCAATGATAATATGGGCTTCCATGATGTCTATCTGCAATTATTTCTGGTGTTTCATTCTCTTTAATATCATATTGATCTAACATTATTACATTTTTCTTCATGTTAGCTCTCATTCTAACTCTTTGTAAAATGTTTGTTACTAATTTTGCATTATCCCCATTTCCTACAGGGTCATACATTATTGTTGGAAAATATTGAAAATAAGACATATTAAAAACCCTTTAGTGCATCTTCTTTTGTAATAAGTTTGGTTTCTTGGAAATCAAGTTTCATATCTATTTGTGTAGGGGGAGCTCCCTGTATACCTTCTATTGGTCTGAAAGTTTGATACCCATCTGGTGCATAGTTTACATCCATATTTCTTAAAACACAAGTTTGAATTTTATTAATCCATTCGTTCTCATCTCCTCTAAACATATAGAAAATATCAAATTCCGCAGGAGTAGTATACCATCTACCATGACTTCCACCCTTTAACTCTGGCAACATATGAAATTTAAATGTTTTTATAATTTTATGAACTTGTTTTGCTTCTTCTGGACTTTTTGGTGTAAATTTCCAATTAAATGAAAATTTACGAAATTGTATACCAGTAAATGTTGCTTCTAAAAATTGATTTTGTGCTCGATTTGAAAGTTTATCTCTAGCTGCATTAAGATCACCACCTATCATTGTTCCTACCATTGCTAATCCAGCTCGTTCTATTGTATGTGCTGCCATTCCAATACCAGCTTGCATCGCTCCTGCAATACCACTAATTGACCCATCTGCCTTTGATACTATATTTGCAGCTTCCCCTGCATTTGCACCCAACTCTGTATCTTTATAATCAGCTGCATAATTAGTTTGTATGGATGCGGGCATATACAAAACAATAGCGTCATTGGTTCTATGAGTTCTTCTTATTCCTGTTGCTTCTGAAGCAGTACCTTGATGTGGTTTTCTTTCTATAACTTTGGGTTTAAATCCAGGCTTCCACGAACTTCCTGTTGCATCTGGTGCAGACCCTTGTTGTTTTTCTGAAAATCCCCCACCATTAAGAACTGCCTTTTGTGCAGGATCTTCATTATTTCTAGCTTTAATTGCTTCTTTCTTTCCTCTTTTATTTGTTGAACCCATTCTACTATAACTACTATCTGTAGCAATATTAACATAGAACATCATATAATGTCCTAAATCTGATCTAGCTTGAATGTCCATAGGATATTCAAGAGTAGAATAAGACCATTTACTACCAATCTCCATATGTGCTAATGGAGCTTTACTGCTTGCAGCTGCTCTATCACCAGTATTAGGTGAAACTGGTGTTACTTTATTATCAGTTGCAAGACCCATTCTCCTCATGGATTGTGCTATAAAATTCTGCATAAATATTCCTGTGAAGTATTTTTAATTATTTATATGTCTTACAAGGGTAAATTTCACCCCACGAATCGAAAAAAGTACAAAGGGGATATTAACAATATTGTTTATAGGTCATTGTGGGAACGCAAGTTCATGGTCTATTGTGATGAGAATGATGACATTGTGGAATGGGGTTCAGAGGAACTTGTAGTCCCATACATTTCACCATTAGATCGTAAACGACATAGATACTTTCCCGATTTCTATATTAAAACAAAAAATGGTGAAAAATTCATGGTGGAAATTAAACCAAAAAAATATACCAAACCACCAAGACCGACTAAAAGAGTTTCCAAAGCATTCATGCATGAGGTGAAAGAATGGGCAAGGAATCGTGCAAAATGGTCAGCTGCACAAGATATATGTAAAAAGAACGGATGGAAGTTTTTAATAATAACAGAAGATCACCTTAACACGACTAAATATATATATGGCAGATAAAGTAGCAACAGATTTTCTTTCAAAGGTAAGAGCAAAAGGAAAACAAGCAATGTCTTGGTTCAGAGATATTGTTAAACAAACTCAACGAGCCGCATTTCCTGCATCTACTGGAAGAAGGGAATTAACTACAGGAGATAGAAATACTGGTGTTACTCGTAGACCAATCATTGGTAGAATGTATCTGTTTCAATATGATGCAAAGTGGAAAGATGTATTGCCATATTGGGATGTATGGCCATTAATATTTCCATTTGATTTTGCAAAAAATGGATTTTATGGAATTAATTTACATTATTTACCACCGAATGCACGAATAGACTTAATGTTAAGATTAATTAAGGCACAAGGTAAGAGTGGAAACTTGACAGACAATTATAAATTACGATTGTCATACGATATTATAACAAACTATCCCCCTGCAAAACCATGTATTAAACGATATTTGTTTAGTCATGTTCAAGGAAAGGGAATTTACGGAATTAAAGGTGAGGATTGGAGTTATGCAGCTGCACTTCCATTACAAAGATTTCGTGGAGCTTCAGCAGGAACAGTTTGGAGAGAATCAAAAGCAATGTATTAAGGAAAAATATGGCAATATTTAGAGATGGTGTAAAAATAGGAAATCATGATATTAGGATAAGTGCTGAAAAGAAAAGGGTACAGGGAATCCTAAGACAAGCCAAAATTCTAAAAGATGGTAAGGGTAGAAAAGAATTTGAAAAAGATGCGATGGGGGAAATTCAAACCATCCGTACTGTTATTGGTATGGGGGAAGGATTTACTCGACCAGTTAATTTTAAATGTTCATTTAATATGCCCCAAGCTATTGACCAATCAACTTTTGAAGGTACTGCTCCACCCCCACACGCAAACCATACATGGGGCGGGGATAATTCTAGTCAAGTAAAGGCAGGAACTTTAGATTGGAGAACACATATTATGAATAATTCTACCAGACCAGAATTTAAAAAACGATTCGATGCGGCACAAGCTTCTGCAGCTGGTATGTATAATATGATTGAAGGTAAGGCTAAATTGAAAAGAGAAGAACAAAAAATGAATCTTTACTGTAGTAAAGTTTCTATACCTTCAAAAGAAATACAAACTACTTTACCTAGACAATATGGTGCTCCATATCCATGGCCCACTGGTGTTATGTATGGTACAATTACCACTACATTTTATTGTGATGGAACAATGCATATTAAAAATTTCTTTGATGCATGGCACAAATTAATTTATAATGATTTAACTGGTAACTTTAATTTTTATAATGAATATACATCATTTTTTGATGTACATACTCGTACAACTTATGCAGTAGGTGGTCAAACCGCGGATATTACACCAAAAAATAAAGCACAAGAATGGGCACAAAATCTTAGTGATGGTATAAAAGATGTAACAACAAGAATTAATGATGCAACTGGTGTGGAGGGGCCAAGAGATGGTAAACAAAATGAATTTAAAATACCAACAGTTGATTTTAGAGAAAATTATGGAGTAAGAATTTATGAGTGTTTTCCAAGTCAAATAGGATCGATAGATCTTGGACATGACCCTGCAAGTAATGTTTCTTCATTTGATGTAACATGGTCATATAGGAAATGGAATACATTTAAGATGGGTAATCTTGGAAATCGTAGTGAAGTTAATCTTTCAGTTGGTGAGATGAGGAATGAAAAAGATGGATTCCCATTCTTGGAAGATTTACCACCAGAATTAGGTGGCCCATTAACCAATGCAGTGAATCAAGGAATAAATACGAGTACCTTTTCAAAGGCATCAAATTTTCTTGGTTAATTTTAACATTAAAATAGTGAGAATATTATGACTTTACCAAAAATTAATACGCCGGAGTATCGGTTAAATGTTCCTTCAACTGATGAGGAAATTAGATTTAGACCTTTTTTAGTAAAGGAAGAAAAAGTATTATTAGTTGCACAAGAAACTGGAACTGATAAAGCAACCTATGATGCAATTCGTACAATTATTAAAAGTTGTACTTTAGATGAAATTGATATTGATAAATTGCCCTTATTTGATATGGAATATATTTTTTTAAATATACGAGCAAAATCAGTAGGAGAAATTGCAAAATTAAAAGTTAAATGTCCAGATGATGAAAAAACTGAAGTTGAGATTGAAGTTGATTTGTCCAAAATTCAAGTTGAAATGAATAAAGATCATGATGCTAGAATTAAATTAACAGATGATATTGGTGTTTTAATGGCATATCCAAATTTTTCAACATTAACACAACAAAAAGAAGTTAAAAAAGGACAAGAAACTGAACAATTATTTAATATGATAGCGGGATGTATGTATCAAATATGGCAAGGTGAAGATACTTTTGATGTAATGGATTATTCTGAAAAAGAAAAGAAAGAATTCTTAGATAGTTTAAATCATCAACAATTTGAAAAACTTCAAAATTTCTTTGAAACTATGCCAACTTTGAAAAAAAATATTGAGGTTACAAATCCAGTTACAAAAGTTACGTCAACCCTTACATTACAGGGGTTAGCTTCTTTTTTTTAGTAGCCCTTTCGCACATTAATTTAGCAGTATATTATGATACTACTTTTAATATGATTCAACATCATCATTGGAGTTTAACAGAAATTGAAAATTTGTTGCCTTGGGAAAGGGATATTTACGTTGATAAATTGGCAACCCATATAAAAGAAGAAAACGAAAGAATAAAAGAACAACAAAGGAAAATGAAACATGGCTGAAGCTGCACAAGAACTTACCTTACAATCAGTTCTAGACCAATTAAAAGTAGCCAATGAATTAGATGTAGGTGCATCTGTATCTAGAGAAAGAATATTTGGCGAAGTTAAAAAACAAAGATCAGATGCGGGTAAACATCATAATTGGCAAAAGAAAGAGTCTAAAATTGCTAATAAAGAAGAAAAGGAACAAACCAAAAAATTAGGATTCATGTCAAGTATGCTCTTGGCAGGTAAAAAATTACAAGAGGCCGCTGCAAAGAGAGCTAAAGTTGCAGGAGGAAAAATAAAAGATTTCGCGGGGAAACAGATTGATGGTATTAAAAAAGCAGCTGGTAATTTATTAGATATGTTGACAAAAGGTTTAGGATTACTTGCACTTTGGGCTCTTTTTAAATGGATTCAAACATGGAATATAGAAAGTATAATAGAAGGTGCTAAAAAAGTAGGAGAAGCTATAGTTGGAATAGCTGATTTTATGTGGACACTTTCAACTAGGATAGGTGCATGGATAGGTCTTGAAAAAATTGCAAAAATATTTACTGGAAAAGAGGGGCCTTTAACCCAAAGGGTAACAAAATGGATAACAAAACTTACAGGAAAAGGTAGTTTCTTTGCTAAAATAGGTAATATATTTTCTAAAATTGGTGGATTGTTTGCTAAGATTCCAGGCATGGGAAAAATAATGAAATTTATTAAAGGGGCAGCTAAATTCTTAGGAAAAATATTTGTTCCTGTTACAGTAGTAATGGCACTTTGGGAAGCTGTTACTGGATTTATGAAAGGGTTTGGTGAAACTGAAGGAAACTTTTTTCAAAAAATGTTAGGTGGCATTGGTGGAGCATTAAAAGGATTATTAGACTTTTTCGTATTTGGTATTGCAGAAATGGTTCAAGATGCAATAGTTTGGTTACTTGAACTTTTTGGTTTTGATTCTGCAGCGATGGCAGTTGGAGATTTTAATCTTGTTGGAAGAATAAAAGATGCAGTATTTAAAGCAATAGATTTTGTAACAGAATTATTTTCATTTAGGGACACTAGTCTTTCTGGAATTTTTAAATCTTTAGTTGATATTCTAATGTTACCACTTAACTTAGCAGTAAATTTCTTAAAAGATCTTTTTGGATGGGGAGATCCAGAAGAACCATTTAAATTTTCTGAATTTGTTATAGAGACATGGAATACAGTTGTTGATTGGGTTAAAGGTTTATTTGCATGGGGAGCAGACGCGGGTGAAACAGAAGATGGTGGATGGTCATTAATGAAATTCGTAAGTGAAGTATGGACTAAAGTTAAAAGTTGGATTACAGGATTATTATCTTGGGCATCTGAAGAAGATGAAGGAGATGGTTTTATTGTAAAAACTGTTAAAGGTGCAATAACCGCCGCTAAAGAGTGGTTAGGTAAAATGTTTAAGTTCGACAGTGCATCAGATATACTCGCATCTGCATTCAACGTATTAACATTCTTTCCAAATTTAATAAAAGATGCACTCCTTTCAGTCACAGAGTGGTTATTAGACCTATTTGGGTTTGGTGAAGAAGCTAAAGCCGTTGCAAATGCAAAAAATTTCAGTATCGGTGATATGATAGTTACTTTACTTGATAAACTTGTAACTTGGTTAAGTGATTTATTTGACTTTGATATTAAAGCAATAATAGCAGATTCACTTGGTGCATTAGGTGATGCAGGAAAGAAAGTTCTAGGATGGTTAGGTTTTGGTAGTGATGAAGAAGGAAAGGAAGCTGCAATGGGAGGGCCTATAGGAAAAGGAGTTCCAGTTCTTGTTGGTGAACATGGCCCTGAATTATTTGTACCTTCTGCATCTGGAAGAATTTTACCAAAGGCTCAAACTGAAACTGCAATGTCAGGAATGGGAGGCGGAGCACCTACAATAATAAATGCTCCAACCTCTAATGTTAGTAATGGATCTTCAACTGTTGCAATGCCATCGAGTTCTCTGAACCCAATGAACGACAAGTACTTCAGAAATTAAGCAGTCGCTAACTTCTCAAAGTAGTCCATAGTATCAGATGTTCCACCAGTAATTGGTTTTCCACCATCAAATGGAACTTCTTCCATATCAGATGCAACTTGTTCAGCAGTACGATTGTCTACTGACTCACCCAATACACGTTCCATCTTTTCCTTCAACTCTGCATAAGACTTGA
>VTLG01003240.1_pt1 | contig 11071 bp, 15 predicted proteins | sample 4694571 | NCBI WGS metagenome assembly VTLG01 (sample SAMN12604809, study PRJNA352737) | marine metagenome | biome: ENVO:00000447; feature: ENVO:00000209|ENVO:00000569|ENVO:01000036; material: ENVO:00002151; isolation source: viral sequences binned using virsorter ... | reverse complement strand
CCCCTTTGTTGCGGGGGTTTTTACACCCCCTTTTTTATTTACCATTTATTTTTTAACTGCTTATTTCTATTTTTTGTCACAGCTTTTTCTGCTTGATCGTATGAAGTATATCTTCCTAATATTCCATTATCTTGATCTATTACATCAAAACCAACTTCTCGATTAGCTGGTACAACACCCTTGTTGTTTGCTTTGTAATTACAAGAGATCACATGACCTCTAAAAATTACACTTTCACCACTTTTCATCATTTTTTTCCTTTGGTTGTTTTTTGTTCATAACCGAATTGGTACAATGTTAGAGATTGAAGTCAAGCAAATAATAAGTTCAAAATGGGTCAAAGATAATAGTGTGATATAAATGCAACTGTGATAAATATACAACACTTATGAGATATACTTATTTAATAAAGGATCAGTCAGGCAAAGAAGAAGAATACAAGGCTATGAGTTATCGTAAACTATTAAAGAAGTTATCAAGCAAGTATTCAAATCAATTAGTTAAGATTAAATATATTAATAAGCATAAGCATGAATTGATTAAGTTAGTTAAGATCAAAGAGATTGAATAGATTTAATTGGTGAGATTGTTGCTATTCTAATATTCAAACAGCGTCAGCTTCCCTCGTGTATATAATCGGACAGTAGTATTGACCTATATATTATTAATATTTAACCATTGCGGTGTACCGATAAGAAATGATTATCAAACCAATTACAATATTATCTAGGCAACTGACTAAATTTAAAAAACGATAGGTGGGGTACACCCAAAAAATGACGTGCCAAACTATACGTATATATACATGGGACTCGAGGACACCTTTACAGACACAGCTTTAGCCACCCCTCCAGATTAACCCACACCTTTTACTTGCCAAGCCTTTCTAGTTTAAAATAATTTACAATTACTATATGTTGTGTAATATGTGGGATTACATACAAGACGACCTAACTTCTATAGTTATGATTAATGAAAAAACTAATACTATAACTATTAAGATATATGGATTAGAAAACAAATTAGCTGCAGAGACTTTTGCACACTATACAATGAGCTTACTACAGTTTGATTACAATTCTACTGGCTATAGTATGCCTAGCACAATGATACACTAGATATGGATATTAAAATACCTTACACCCCTCGAAAGCACCAAGCCTTCTTACATAATAAAATATCTAAACATAGATGGTCGGTATTGGTTTGCCATCGTAGGTTCGGCAAAACAGTATGTATGATTAATCACCTTATACGATCTGCCTTATTATCTAAACAAAAGAACCCAAGATATGCCTACATTTCGCCAACATTCAAACAAAGTAAATCAATCGCCTGGGATTACATGAAACAGTTTACTGCAAAGATACCATACACCAAGTTTAATGAAACAGAGCTAAGGGTAGATTTACCCAATGGTTCAAGAATAACTTTACTTGGGTCGGAAAACTCCGATGGGTTAAGGGGTATCTACCTAGATGGATGTGTGATTGATGAATATGCAAATGTCAATGATAAACTATTTCCTGAAATTATAAGACCCGCACTATCCGATAGAAAAGGTTATTGTGTATTTATAGGTACACCACAAGGAATGAATAATAACTTTTATGAATTGTATCAACACGCACAAGGAGCAGATGATTGGTTTAACTATAAAGCTAAAGCAAGTGAAACTAAGATTGTAGATAACGAAGAGTTAGTCAAAGCAAAAGAAGTGATGGGAGAGAAGAAGTATCTGCAAGAGTTTGAGTGTGATTGGATAGCTAACATAGAAGGATCAATTTATAATGATACCTTAGTAAAGATGGAAGATCAGAAACAATTAACAAGAGTACCCTACGATCCATCATTGCCTGTAAATACATCTTGGGACTTAGGTGTATCAGATCATAGTTCTATTATATTCTTTCAGCAGTTAGGTAGATCAATTAATATTATTGACTATCATGAAGAACGTGGACAAGGATTACCTTATTATATTCAGATGATTAAGGAGAAGGATTATGTCTACAAAGATCATTTCGCACCGCATGATATAGAAGTTACAGATTTTAGCAATGGAAAAACGAGAAGAGAAGTTGCCTATCAATTAGGTATTAGATTTAAAGTTGTTCCTAAAATACCATTAGAAGATGGTATACACGCAACCACAATGACCCTGCCTAGATGTTGGATTGATACAGACCATTGCAAAAAGTTAATAGATGCGTTAAGACATTACCATCGGAAGTATATAGATAAAAATCGTATGTTCCGAAGTAAACCTGTTCACGATTGGTCGTCTCATGCTTGTGATGCAATGAGATACCTAGCGGTAGGTTTGCAAGAAATAAATACTAGACAAGTTGCACCACAAAGTGTAGCAGATAATAATTACAGGATTATATAATTATGAGTTTTTTAACACCAAAAATGCCACCACTACCACCTGTTCAACCTTTGCCTGAACCGCCATCAACTGAATTGTCTCAAGAAGAAAAAGATAAAATTGCAGCGGAACAAGCAGCGATAGAGAGAAAAAGAAAAGGTAGAAAGTCAACTATCTTAACTGGACCTTTAGGTATTGAGGAAGAAGCTGAAACAGAAAAGAAAACTTTATTAGGATCATAATATGGGAGGAAGTCCAGTCAGAGCAATAGCAAGAATAGTCAAACCTACTCCTCCACCTGCACCCGTAACAGTAGCTCCTACTACAGCAGAAGTTTCTCAAGCAACAGCAACTAGCATGGATGGATATGATTCAAGAAAAACAAAAGCTAAAGGTAGATCAATGACAATTATGACAGGACCTGGCGGAGTAGAAGATCAAACAGTAACATTAGGTAGAAAGAGTTTATTAGGACAGTAATGGCAAAAACAGATTTAACAAAAAAATTATTAACAAGATTTAACAGACTAAAAGGTCAAAGACAAAATTGGGAAACGCATTGGCAAGAAGTAGCAGATTACATGATGCCAAGAAAATCAGACGTAACTAAAAAAAGAACTCGTGGCGATAAAAGAATGGAACTTATATTTGATAGTTCTCCTTTACAAGCCTTAGAATTATTAGCAGCATCATTACATGGTATGCTTACAAACCCATCTACACCTTGGTTTACTTTAAGATTTAAACAAGAGAATATAGATAACGAAGATGAAGCTAAACTATGGTTAGAGTCTGCAACAGATGCAATGTACACAGCGTTTAACAGATCAAACTTTCAACAAGAAATATTTGAATTGTATCATGACCTGATTACCTTTGGTACAGCAGCGATGTTTATCGAAGAAGATGAAGAAGATTTTATAAAATTTTCTACAAGACATATTGATGAAGTTTATATTGCGGAAAATGATAAAGGTAGAATTGATACGATCTATAGAAGATTTAATTTATCAGCAAGAGCTGTGGTGCAAAAATTTGGCACAGCAGTATCACAAGATATATTAGTATTAGAAAAAAAAGACCCATACAAAGAAGTTGAGATTATACACGCAGTTTATCCAAGAGCAGATTTTAATCCTACAAAAAAAGATAAAAAGAATATGCCATTTGAATCTGTTTATATGGAATATAAAAATGGTAATGAATTATCCGTATCAGGATTTAAAGAGTTCCCTTTTGTTGTACCAAGATACCTAAAGGCTTCACATGAAATCTATGGAAGATCACCTGCCATGACAGCTTTACCAGATGTAAAGATGTTAAATGAAATGGTTAAGACAACAATCAAAGCTGCACAGAAACAAGTAGACCCACCTCTATTAGTTCCTGATGATGGTTTCTTATTACCTGTTAGAACTGTACCAGGTGGATTAAATTTTTATAGATCAGGTACAAGAGATAGAATTGAACCTTTAAACATTGGTGCAAACAATCCATTAGGATTAAACATGGAAGAGCAAAGACGAGATGCTATTAGAGCTGTGTTCTATGTAAACCAACTTATGATGCAACAAGGTCCGCAAATGACAGCAACAGAAGTTATCCAACGTAATGAAGAGAAGATGAGATTACTAGGACCAGTATTAGGTAGATTACAATCTGAATTATTAAAACCACTTATTGATAGAGTATTTAATATTCTATTAAGAAACAATCAATTACCCCCAGCACCTGAATTTTTATCAGGTCAAGATATAGAAATTGAATATGTTTCACCATTAGCTAAAGCACAGAAATCCACAGAGTTACAATCTATTATGAGAGCTATTGAAATTCTTGGAAGCATGGCTAATGTAGCTCCTGTATTTGATTATGTTAATTTTGATAATCTTGTTAAACACTTAGCTGATATAGTTGGTGTGCCACAAAAAATATTAAAATCACAAAGTCAAGTTAATGCAGAAAGACAACAAGCACAACAACAACAACAGGAGCAAATGCAGATGCAACAAGTTCAACAGTTAGCGAAAGCAGGAGGAGATATAGCTCCACTAGCTAAAGCCTTACCTGAAGAAGCAAAAGCTGTTGCAAATGCTGATATAGAATAATGGGTCAAGCAAAAGATAAAGAAAGAAACTTTGAAAAATATGTTGAGGGTTTAAAAAAAAACTATCAATTTATATTTAATACAGGCGAAGGCAAACAAGTCATGTCTGATTTAGAAAAGAGATGCCACCATCATACGACTACCAATGTAAAAGGTGATAGTCATGAGAGTGCATATATGGAAGGACAACGTAGCATCCTTCTATTTATAAAAGCAATGCTACAAAACGATAATGAAAAAGGAAAATAAATATGTCATCAGAACAGATAACACAGGAAACTGTGCCTGTAGAAAAGACAGAAACATCTACAGAAAATACTAAACCCGTAGAAGCAACCATTGCACCTTCTACTGAAACACAACCCGCAGCTAAAACTTGGAAGGAAGCAATCTCCGAAGAGTTTAGAAACGATCCAAACATAGAAAAGTTTACAGAGATAGATGCACTAGCAAAGTCATATATCAATGCAACACAAATGATTGGTAAAGATAAAGTTGCTGTACCTAATAAAAACTCAACAGACGATCAATGGAATGAAGTCTACGATAAACTTGGTAGACCTGAGTCTGCAGATAAATATAGTTTAAATGCAAAGTCAGAGGTTGTTCCTATTGATGAACAAGCTATAAAACAGTTTGCTGAGAACGCACATCAATTAGGTTTAAATAATAAACAAGCTCAAGGTATCTTAGAGTTCTATAAAAATAATATGGAAGGTATGGCTCATCAAGCTAAAGTTGATACTGAAACTGCACAAGCTCAATCGACACAACAGTTAAGACAAGAGTGGGGTAGAGAGTTTGATACTAATATTAAAAAAGCTGGAGCATTAGCTAAAGCTAACATGAACCCAGAGATATTAGATATGCAACTTAAAGATGGAATGAGACTTGGAGATCATCCTGAAATTATTAAAGGCTTCGCAAAGATAGCTGGAATGATGTCAGAAGATAAAATAGTTTCAACTGAAAGTGAAAACGTAAGTTCAAACACTGATGTTGAAACAGAAATATCTGATATTATGAATAATAAAGATGGACCTTATTGGAATAGATCACACCCTGATCATGATAAAGTTGTACAACAAGTTTATACTTTAAGAGAAATGATAACTAAATAAAAATTTTAACCCCTTGTATTTTTTTAAAATTTAATGTAAGGGGTTATTAGTAGGACAATTCGCAAGAACCCTATTGACCAGAAGGAAGAGACTTCTAGTCTAAAAGACTTTAAATCCAAGAATTGCCTGTCAATTTGACGGAGAACCTTTCTGTTTAACTTAACAATAACAATAAAATGGAGAGACAATTATGTCATCACAAATAACTACAGCTTTTGTACAGCAGTATTCTGCTAACATACAAATGCTATCTCAACAAATGGGATCGTTATTAAGAGACAAGGTCAGACTTGAAAGTGTTGTAGGAAAAAATGCTTTCTTTGATCAGGTTGGTGCAGTAACTGCTGTTGAAAAAACTAGCAGACATTCAGACACTCCGCAAATTGATACACCCCACGCTAGACGTAGAGTATCACTTGCAGATTATGAATTTGCTGATCTAATCGATCAACAAGACAAAGTAAGACTCTTAATAGACCCGACTTCATCTTATGCTCAAGCCGCTGCTATGGCAATGGGAAGAGCTATGGATGATGTAGTAATCAGTGCCGCTTTAGGAACTGCTTTTACTGGCGAAACAGGATCAACATCAACTTCTTTACCTTCGGCTCAAAAAATTGCTGAAGCAGGTACTGATGGTTTGACTATTGCAAAATTAAGAACTGCAAAAGAAAAGTTCGATTTAGCAAGTGTAGACCCTTCTATCGCTAGGCATATAATAGTAGGACCTAGACAAATCACTGATCTATTAGGTACAACTGAAGTAACAAGTTCAGATTTCAACACAGTCAAAGCATTGGCTAATGGTGAAATCAACTCGTTCTTAGGTTTTAACTTTATAGTATCAAACAGATTATCTATCGAATCTTCTAAAAGAAAAGTAATAGCATTCGCACAGGATGGTATTGCACTAGGAGTTGGTAAAGATGTTAATGCAAGAATAGACGAAAGAAGCGACAAATCGTATGCTACTCAAGTTTACTACTGCATGAGCATTGGAGCTACTCGTATGGAAGAAGAAAAAGTGGTAGAAATCAAATGTCACGAAGCATAATAGGAGGAAATAAATTATGGCAAACGTAAATACAGATATAGTAACTAACTTTGTTGCAGTTCCTCAGGTTAAAAATAGCTCACAGCAATTACATGGTGCAAAAAGAATTGCACAAGGTACAATCGCTTTAGCTGCTGGAGACCTGTCGGCTACAGACACAGTTATGTTAGCACCTATACCAACTAATGCTAGTATTTCCTCAATCAAGTTGTTTAACGATGACTTAGATTCTGGATCGACTAATACAACAGACGTTGGATTATACTCAACAGCTATTGAAGCGGTGGATGATGATGCTTATGCTTCTGCAATTACAGACCTTAGAGGTGCTGTAACTGTCGGAACTGAAGTAGCATTTGAAGCTAGAGATATTAACAAAATGGGACAGAAAGTTTGGCAAGATGCTGGACAATCATCTGATCCTGGCGGTTACTACTATGTCGGATTATTATTCGATGCAGCTGGTGATCAAGCTGGTGATTTAAGTTTTGTTATCGAGTATACAGTAGACTAATCAATCAATATAAAGTGGGGGAGAAATCCCCCATTTTTTTTTCATGACAAGAGCAAGATTTGATCCGAGACTCATAAACATTTACAAAGAGCCTAGACTTTTGTTGCATTTTGAATGGGGAACGGATAATAAGATTTATAGATATGCTTTAGTTGAAAAAATTGATATAGGTAATATCAACGAATTAACTAAAAATAAGAAAGATGAAGTTAATCTTTCTCATAAAGAAATTTGGAAAAAATATGGCATCAGTAGTAGATATTTGTAACGGAGCATTAAATCAATTAGGAGCAACTACTATCCTATCACTTACAGAAGATTCAAAGAACGCAAGATTGTGTAACTCAAGATACACACAAGTTAGAGATTCATTATTTAGATCACACCCTTGGAATTGTTTGCAGAAGAGAGTAGAACTAGCAGCAGATACAGATAAACCTGCTTGGGGTTTTACTTCTCAATATACCTTACCTGCTGATTGTTTAAGATTATTAAGAATATTAGATTACGATTTAGATCACAAAGTAGAAGGTAGAAAGATTTTAAGTAATGCTTCTTCTATGAAAATTTTATATATATCAAGAATTACAGACCCTAATGAATACGATGAGCTATTAAGAGAAACTTTATCTGCAGCATTAGGAGCAGACATTGCTTATGGAGTTACATCGTCTAATCCTGTAACTCAAAATATGTACCAATTATTTCAAGATAAATTAAGGGATGCTAGGTTTGTAGATGCAACTGAAGGTCAAAACAATTCACCTGATCTTGGAATGACAGACGCAATAGAAGCTAGTACCTTTATTAACTCAAGGTATTAAACTATGGCACGAGTTGCTGCACAGCTTACAAACTTTACAGGCGGAGAGTTATCACCACGATTAGATGGTAGAAACGATTTAACCAAATATACCTCAGGATGTAAAACTCTTGAAAACTTTATTGTTTATCCACATGGAGCAGCAGCTAGAAGATCAGGTACAACTTTTGTAGCTGAGGTAGCAAGTAGTGCTAACAAAACAAGACTAATTCCTTTTGAATTTTCTACAACTCAAACTTATATGCTTGAGTTTTCTAATCTTAAAATAAGAGTTTATAAAGATGATGGTGCTGTTTTAGAAGGTGATAAAACTATCTCTGCTATTACTAAAGCTAATCCTGCTGTTGTAACTGCTAACTCACATGATTATACAAATGGTGATGAAGTAGTTATTACTGGTGTAGGTGGTATGACAGAAGTTAATGGTAAAAGATTTTTAGTTGCAGGTAAAACAACTAATACATTTCAATTAACAGATAAAGATGGAACTAATATAAACAGTTCAGCTTTTACAACTTATACTTCTGGTGGTGTATCAAATAAAGTTTTTGAAATTACAACACCTTACACAACTGCACAACTCTTTGATATTAAGTTTGCTCAATCAGCAGACGTTATGTACATTACTCATCCTTCACACGAAGTAGAAAAATTATCTCGTACAGGTCATACGTCTTGGACATTAACAGATGTTGATTTTACTAAAGGACCAATGCAAGATGCTAATACTACAGCAACAACTTTAAATCCTGGAGCTACAGCAATAGGAACTGGTGTATCATTAGCAGCTTCTGCAGTAGCTGGTATTAATGGTGGATCAGGATTTCAATCAACAGACGTTGGAAGATTTGTTTTTCTTCATAGTGGCTATGCAAAAATAACTGGAGTAACAGATACAACAAATGCAACTATTTCAATTCTTTCAACATTAAGTGCTTCAACTGCTACAGCAGATTGGAGACTAGGAGCTTTTTCAGATACCACAGGACATCCTTCTTGCGTTACTTTTTTTGAACAACGATTAGTATTTGCAGGTACAACTAATCAACCACAAACAATATTTTTTTCAAAGTCAGGTGATTATGAAAATATGGATGCAAACATTGGTGGTACAGTAGCCGATGACGATGCAATTATTTATACCATAGCTTCTAACCAAGTTAATGCTATTAGGTTTATGACAGCTACAAGAACTTTAATTATTGGAACAGCTGGTGGTGAGTTTACAGTATCAGGAGGAGGAACAGATAGTGCTATTACTCCAACAAATATATTAATTAAAAAACAATCTAATCATGGTGCAGCTAATGTAGATGCTATTGCTGTAGGTAATGCAACATTATTTTTACAAAGAGCTAAAAGAAAAATTAGAGAGTTAGCTTATAACTTTGATGTTGATGGTTACATTGCACCTGACATGACTATACTTGCTGAACATATTAGCGAAGGTGGACTAACACAACTTGCTTACCAACAAGAACCTAATCAAATTATTTATGCGGTTAGAGGTGATGGTGAACTTGTAGCCTTAACGTATCAAAGAGAACAACAAGTTACAGCATGGCATAGACATATTTTTGGTGGTCGATTTGGTAGTGCAACAGTTACAGTTACAGATTATGCAAACATAGCTGATGGTACAAGAATTGTTTTAACAAAAGCAGATGGTACAACTACAACCTTTACATCCGCTACATCTTCTACAACTGGTAAGTTTCATACTACATCTAGTAATAACCAAACAGCAACAAACTTAAAAACATTAATTGATGCTGACTCTGATTTTACAGCAACAGTTGCTAGTAATGTTGTTACGATTACAGAAACATCGCCATTGTCTACAGGATTTTTAACTATTAAATCTTTAGATGATGCTACTCGATTAACTTCTACTAACGAAGGAAAAGCAGTTTGTGAAAGTGTTTCGGTTATACCTACAGATAATGCTGAATATCAAACGTGGGTTATCGTTAAAAGAACAATCAATGGTGCTACAAGAAGGTTTGTAGAATTTATTAATAACTTTGATTTTACAGAAACAGATAACACAACATTTAATTTTTTAGATAGTGCTTTAGCATATAGTGGTTCTGCAGTTACAACCATTTCAGGTTTAGATCATCTTGAAGGACAAACAGTTGGTATATTAGCTAATGGTGCAACGCATCCTGACAAAACAGTATCAAGTGGATCAATAACATTAGATCGTTCTTCTACTAATGTTAAAGTAGGCTTAGCTTACAACTCAATATTACAAACCATGAGATTAGATGCTGGTTCACAGAATGGTACATCACAAGGTAAGACAAAAAGAATATATGAAATTACAATTAGATTATTTGAATCTATCGGTGTTGAGGTTGGCGAGACACTAGATAACATGGAAAGAATACCATTTAGAACATCGTTTGATCCTATGGATGAAGGTATACCTCCATTTACTGGTGATAAAGCTGTGGAGTTTAGAGGTAATTATGATACTGATGGTTTTATTTTTGTTAGACAAACTCAACCTTTACCTTTAACAATATTATCTTTATACCCAGAGCTACAAACCAATGACTAAAAATTTATTACAAATAGTGCCTTATATCGCAACTCATGGTAAGATCATTCTTGCTAATCAAATGAACCACGTTCTTATGGATAAAGATGCACAATACGAAGGCGATGCTATGCAATTAGAACAGAATGGTTTAGCTTACACTTGTATTATTAATGATGAACCTATTGCATCTGCAGGTATGAAAATTATTTGGGATGGTGTGGCAGAAGGTTGGGTGTTAGCTACAGGTAAAGTTTGGAATCACCCGTTAGTTATTGCTAGAGCTATTAAGAAAAATTTTGCAAGACTAGCAAAAGAAAATAATATAAAAAGAGTACAAACAGCTGTAAGAGCTGACTTTAAAATAGGTTTAAAGTTTGCTTCATGGCTTGGTTTACAAAACGAAGGATTGATGAAACATTATGGTTTTGATGGTTCAGATCACTTCAGATATGCGAGGATTTTTTAATGAGTTTTGTATTTGATATAGCAGCAGCACAACAAGCATCAGCGATGGGTAAATTTAATCAAGCTGT
>VTLG01001519.1_pt1 | contig 11072 bp, 12 predicted proteins | sample 4694571 | NCBI WGS metagenome assembly VTLG01 (sample SAMN12604809, study PRJNA352737) | marine metagenome | biome: ENVO:00000447; feature: ENVO:00000209|ENVO:00000569|ENVO:01000036; material: ENVO:00002151; isolation source: viral sequences binned using virsorter ... | reverse complement strand
TAAAAAATGTTTATGAGTTCACCAGAGGGTGAACCAAAACATTAACGACACTTAACATTCTTACAGGAGAATATATGTCAATGATAACAAATAAACGCCCATGTGCGGGCGATTTTCATGTGTCAGCCAAAACAGCTGCTTTCACAGAAAAAAATTTAAAACTACATCTTAGTATTTTTAACAAAGATTACTTTCCAGAGTATTTTACAGATTTTGAACATAAAGGATTAACTTATGTAAGAACCTGTTTGTTAGAAACTACTCAACTTGCTCCAGCTAACTTGTCTGGTGATTTCTATAAACAAAAGTATAGAAATACTAAAAATCCCAAATTTAAACTAATTCAGAATTCAGTAGATATTGAAGGTGTTGATTTACGAAAGAAACCCTTACAGCTAGTTGTAGAATTAGATAAGAATGATAAAATAACTAAAATATTTTATCTTTTCAACGGAAATACTTTTAATGAAGTTTTGGATAAAACACCTATCCAAAATAGAATTTGTGCAATTTACATAAAAAATCATAATTTCTCAATTCCTAATTTAATTGAAATTGGTACAAATCAAAATTCTTTAGAGAAAGAATTTTCAGGAAATAATGATTTTAATTTAGCTGAATCCTTAAAGGAAATCATTGCTGAAGGTGGGTATCCATTATCTAATGGTAAAGATTCTACATTAGATGAAATAACTGAATGGACAGCGAAATTAAAAGCCTCTCTAAATTATATGGGAAATGGTGTTGATATGGATTCTGCAAAAGCAGATGCAATTATTGTAGAAATTCTCAATAAAAAAATTGGGAGAGATTATGCTATTACTGTTACTAATGGAATTCAAGTATTAAAAGAAATGCAGGAAATGGGATATGTTGATACACCAACTGTTAAGTATGGATGTGTTGCTTCTGCATACAAAGGGATATATCCTCATTGTCAAATAATATATTCCCAACATTCAGACCCATCTCAAAAAGGAACACCAGAATTTGTTGATTTTTCTCAAGTGGCATATCATTTAGGGATTCATCTTGGAGCTCCAGATATGTCTAAACCTATAAAGTGGTTTTTTGACCGGGCTCTTACTTTTTGGAGAAGGTGGAAAATTTTAAATAATTTTGTCAATCCATCATTCAAAGATAATTTTGAATTGAAAATTATTGGACTATGGCAACCATTAGAATGTTTGAATCATATTTGGCCACAAAAAACGATAGTTCCGTTTGAGAAAGTTGAAAAATATTTCATCAAAAATCAAAACAATCTTGGTGCTGTTCCATTAACAACTGAAGATAATGATGATATAACTGAAGAAGAATTACTTCTTTTCTCAGAGCAACCAGAGTTGCCTTTTGCAAAACTTAATTAATATTTTAGGGGAGTTTCTGCTCCCCTTTTAACTTGACTTTTGAAATTTATTATGTTATAATACTACATGATTAAATACAAATTTGATGAAAAAGAAATCCTCAAGGAAATCCAGGCGTATGTTGACTCGACATATGAACAACACTATGCAACTGGTAAAATCCAATCTACCGAATTTATACTTGACTCAGGCCATGGCTTAGGGTTTACCATCGGCAATATTCTCAAGTATTCTCAACGATACGGTAAGAAGGATGGATTTAACAAGAAGGACTTATTCAAAGTCATTCATTATGCAATAATTGCTTTATATTTACATAAAGGTGAACATGAAACTAAGTAAACATACTTTAAATATGTTAAAGAATTTCAGCGATATTAATATGTCGATTGAAATTAAAAAAGGAAATGTTTTAAGAACTGTATCGGTTCAAAAGAACATTTTAGCACAGGCAGAACTTGAAGATGAATTTCCAAAAGATTTTGCTATATATGAACTAAACCGTTTTCTAGGAGCAGCATCATTATTTGATGATCCTGAATTTGAGTTTAATGCAAAATCTACGAAAATAGGAACAAATACACATTCAGTAGATTATGTTTATTGTGACCCATCAATGATTGTCACTCCACCAGAAAATAATATAACATTTCCAGATCCAGAAGTTAAGTTTGTATTATCTCAAGATGCACTTTCTCAGGTAATGAGAGCTTCTAATGTTCTTGGTACTCCTGAGATTGCTGTTGAAGGTGGGCCTGCTCCTGCTGATAGTATTAGAATTAAGGCGTTGGATGTGAATAATGATTCAACTGATACTTTTCAAGTAGTCTTGGATGAATCATTTTCTGGTGATAAATTTAGATTTGTTTTCAAAACTGAAAACATGAAAATGATTCCAGGCAATTATGATGTAGAAATTTCTTCAAAAGGAATTTCTCATTTTACATTGCAAGGACAAAAACTTGAATATTGGATTGCTACAGAGTCAACTTCCAACTTTGGGGGTTAGATGAACAAAGATATATTATGGGTGGAACAGTATAGACCTTCCACCATTGATGATTTAATTTTACCAGAAGAAATAAAAAACACCTTTAGAGAAATAATAGGTCAGGACAAGATACCCAACTTGATCCTGAGTGGAAGTGCCGGAGTTGGAAAAACTTCTGCTGCTATGGTGTTGTGTAAGTCCCTCAACTGCGATTATATTATTGTTAATGGATCTGATGAAGGTCGATTAATTGAAACGCTTCGTAATAAACTTACACAATACTGTAGTGCCGTTTCTATGTCAGGGGGTAGGAAAGTAGTCATTATGGATGAAGCAGACTACATGACTCCCGATTCAGTCCAGCCTGGAATGAGAGGTTTCATGGAGAAATTCTCCAGCAACTGCTCATTCATCTTCACTTGTAACTTCAAAAATAGAATTATAGAGCCCATTCATTCACGGTGTGCTGTTATTGATTATCGAATTAAAGATTCTGATAAACAAAAACTTGCATCTGAATTTATGAATAGGTGTATAACTATTCTAACAGAAAATAATATAGCCTTTGAAGAAAAAGTAGTTGCAGAATTAATTATGAAACATCTACCAGATTTCCGTAGGGTGTTGAATGAACTGCAACGATATTCCGTTTCTGGAAATATCGATTCTGGAATTTTGCTAAATATTAGTGATGCAAACATGAAGGAGTTGATTGAATGTTTGAAAACTAAAAACTTCAAGGGTGTTCGTAAATGGGTTGTGGATAATATTGATAATGACCCTCAGAAAATCTTTCGTAAGATATATGACCATTTATATCAATCAGCAGATCCTAGTACAATACCTCAAATAATTCTGCATATTGCAGAGTATCAGTACAAGTCTGCATTTGTTGCAGATCAAGAGATTAATTTAATGGCCTGTTTAGTGGAGATAATGACCAATGCCAAATTCAAGTAAATATTTTCAATACACTCTTGCTGAGCTCAAGAAATCATCAGACCGAAAACTATTCAATGTAGTTTCCTTTTTCGCAGGAGGTGGTGGTTCATCTTGTGGATACAAACTTGCTGGTGGTGATATGATATGTGTGAATGAGTTCCAACAAATTCATGCTGATACCTATAGTGCCAATTGGCCAGATACACCAGTTATTGTTGATGATATTCGCAAGATAGAGCCACAACAAATTCAACAAATAATAGGTGGAGTTGAAATTGATATACTGGATGGTTCACCACCATGTCCACCATTTTCCATGTCAGGAACTAAACGAAAAGGCTGGGGAAAAGAGAAGATGGCATATGGATGGAAACAAAAAAATATTGAGGACTTAACTTTTGAACAAGTTAGAATGGTTAAGACATTACAACCTAAAGTAATAATTTGTGAAAATGTTAAGGGCTTAACAATGGATTATGCTCGAGATTATCTGAACATGATGATTAAGGAATTTGAAGATTGTGGTTATATTATGACTCATAAAGTTTTGAATGCTTGGGAACATGGAGTGCCACAAAAACGACAACGAGTTTTTATGGTAGGAGTACGAAATGATGTTGCAGATAAGATTGGTATGAATTGGATGACTATTAATAGTATATATCCAGAGCCAGACAATAATGGAAAACCAGTAATAGAGGATGCAATTAGGGACTTGCAAACTGACCCTGTAAATATGGCTGAAGCTAAAGAACTTTGTGAAGCAATGACAAAAAGTGCTAAGTATAAGTGGTTAAAGAGATTAGAAAAAAATCCAGATAGAGTAATGTCAGTAGGTGATGATGTAGTTAAGCCTTGGTATGAAAAATTGATTGCACATCGTAAAGCAAGAGGAAAATCAGTACCCGAAGCGAAATTTTCATTTTTTCAATCTCGTAGAGTGCCTTGGAATCAAGCATCACACACACTTTCAGAACAGGGATTGATGACAAGTCTTGCAGTACATTTGCACCCAGCAGAGGATAGGGTGTATACAACTTATGAAGCAATTCGTTTAATGACATTACCGAATGATTATATACAAACCGGCAGTCTTAATGATAAACTTGCAAGAATTGGATTGATGGTTGCTCCTATATGTCTTAAAAATCTTGTAGAATCGATTTACACTAAAGTATTAGAACCATGCAAACAATTAAGTTAGAACACGATTTTGGAGCTAAACAAACTCTTGATGTATGGAGTGGTAAGTTTTTAACTGAAGATGCTTACAATAAAGTAGTTTCTCCTGTTGAAGATGTTGCAATCTATAAGCCAGGAGCAACATTAATGGAAGAAGGTGTACCACTTGCATATGTGGTATGTAATGCATATCCAGATAATACAATACTAAATTGTCTCAAAACTATTGAGGAAACTACAGTCATGAGAGCAAATGCATCTGGCCCCATTCTTGAAGAAGATATGAAAGCAAAAGGGATTACAGAATATAAATTAAGAACTCCCAATTCTTATCATACAAAAACAAAATCTGGAAAGTGGGGAATGGTTGCATATGCAAATGAAATTCATTCAGTAATGGCTGGATGGAAGAAGGGTAGATTTACTGGTGGTATTGAAATGTCTGGATGGACTAAAGACAATCCTGAAAAATGGGAGATTATTAAAGACATTTCAAAATATGATGAAGCTGCATTTAAAAAGGTTGACCCAAAAAGATTTCTAGCACAAAAACATTTTGCAGAAACACATATTAGTAAAAATCATCGTGTGGGGATTATGACAACTCTTTCTATGAATCGTTATAGTGATTTGGGATTGGGTTCAAAGGGGATGTCCGCACACGTTGATTCTGGTGATACAGAGGCAGGTATGACAACTATGTGCCATTTTCGTGTTGGAGTTTATAAGGGTGCATATTTGACATTTCCTAGATATAAAATTGCAATAGATGCTCCACATAATTCTGTAATTATTGCAGATAGTTTAGAGTTGCATGGTGTAACATCAATTTCTGGTAAAGGTACTCGATATTCTTGTGTTGCATATTGTGATCGTAGATTGGCTACAATGGGGCAGTTAGGTAAAACTCCAAAGAAAATTGGAAAGTATTCTGAAGATGCTACATTAGGAGAATTTTTATGATTAATATTTTAATTGGAAAATTTGGAAAATCCATTTCCTTTAATTCGGAAAAATGGGGAATGGTAGGTGGTGATTCTGAATCAGCTATTCTTATTTCATGTATGGCACAATTATATCCAGATGCAACTTTTTATATAGCAAGTCCGAATGATATTAATAAGATAGATACAGAAATTCATAATAAAATTAACAAGAATGATAATGTACATAATTTATGGAGATATAATGCACATGAATATTTAAGTATAGATAAATTATCTTGGCTTGAATATTATTTTAAAAATAAAAGTACAATTAATGAAGGAGCTCGAGAGGGGAAGTTTTTAGATTTTGGTTTGTTTTATGGCGGGCCCAGTTCAGCTTGTACCATACCAGAATCAATGTATTTAACTACAGACCCAAATAAGTTAGCAACTCCTATGTCAAGTTCAAAAAGGTCTGTTGGAATTATTACAAAATATTTAAATGCTTCAAGACTTCCATATTTAGAAATTGGTGAAGATCCTAGATATTTACCTGTACAAGCAAAAGATTTATATAATAGGTCAAAGAGAATTTTATGTGTTAAGAATTCTAATTTTACAATAAAACATATCAAGGAATATAAGAGTAGAGAAATAATTGAAACAACAATTCCATGTTCAGATGTTGGCCATTCTTATATGTTCTTAATGAATGAGGACAAAGACATTTTACTGAAAGAGCCAGGAGATAGAAAAACACGAATCAATGTTGCAATGCATTGTACTGCATCAGCTGATAGTGATGTGAATAAATGGAAACTAGTTAAAAATTTTATATTAGATCCATTTCCAGAAACATATATCTATGGAAAATGGGATGCAAAATTAATAAGAGGAAAACATCAGAATCAATTTAAAGAAATTCCAATGACTCATTTGCATAAAGTAATGTATGATACAAAATATACATTAATGATTGCTGGAAGTAAAGGTTGGGGTTCTCAGAGTAAATTTTGGAAGATGTTAATCTTTGGTATAATTCCATTTTTCGACCCTGACAATGAAAATATTTTTGGAGCTCCAGAATTTTTACAAACTAAAGATGCAAATGATTTTATACAGAAGGTAAATTTTCTCGAGGCCAATCATGATGAATATTTAAAACTTTGGGAACAATGTCAAGAATTGATTCGTAAAGATGGATTATGGGATGGTTCTGCATTTTTTGATAAAGTAGAAAGAGAAATAAAAAATGAATTTAATATTGAACTTGAAAGAAAGGGAAGTATTGATTATAAAAGTAGTAGTATCTTTTTAGGTAAGAATGAAAGTAACTTAATGAAATTTTTATAAATATTATTATGTATAAACCATTACCAGACTCAATCGTAATCAAAGAATCTCCCATACATGGATATGGACTTTTCGCAATAGCCCCCATTAAGAAGGGATTTCATTTAGGAGTAAGTCATATCTATGCTCCTGGCTTTGAAACAAGTTATGTTCGCACACCAGTAGGTGGTTTTATTAATCATAGTGATGAACCAAATTGTCATAAAATAGAATCACCAGAAGAATCAATGCTTACCTACTTTTCTCTAGTTACTACAAGAGATATAGAACAAGGTGAAGAATTAACAGTCAAATATACCCTATATAATGTATGAATTGAAAGAATATCTGAAGGCCATCAATCAGTCTAAAGAGCCATTGATGGACTCAGCTGATGAAATGTGGGAGAAAAAATATTCCCCATATATATCAAATCGTTGTCTGTATCCTCATTTAGATACTATTTTATTAGTTAATGAAATGAATATTTACAATGGGTTAGACAACAAGCTACAGTTTCAATTTCTCCTAAATAGTATTAGGTCAAAGAAAAGATTTGCTCCTTGGCTTAAAACATCAAAAATTAAGAATTTAGAATTAGTAAAAAAATATTTTGGATATAGTGATCAGAGAGCTAAAGAAGTTTTGAATGTTCTCAAGGATGAGGATATATCCTATATGAAAACGAAATTAAATAAAGGCGGAAATGGATGAAGAATTAAATTGGACATCAAATGATATGCTAGAAGTTACTCTAAGTGAGCCTGATGATTTCTTGAAGGTTAGGGAAACTCTATCACGAATTGGTGTTGCATCTCGCAGAGAAAAGAAGTTATGGCAATCTTGTCATTTACTCCATAAGAAAGGCAAATATTATATTGTCCATTTTAAGGAACTTTTTGTATTAGATGGGAAAAAATCAAGCCTTACAGAGAATGATATTGAACGAAGAAATACGATTGCTGGATTGTTAAGTGATTGGGGCCTTGTAGGTTTAGTAAGTAAAGCAGAGCCTAAAGCTCCATTAAGTCAAATTAAGGTATTATCGTTTACAGAAAAAAACGATTGGATACTTGAACAAAAATATAATATTGGTAAAAAGAAAGATGAGTGATATTCGCTTGGTTAAGTTGAAATCCGGCGAGGAAATTATAGGTGATGTAACAGTAATAAGTGATAATGTTATTATATCCAATCCTTGTCAATTAATGCCCACAGATCAAGGCCTGGGTTTCACACCTTGGCCTCCCTTTGCAAAACATGATAATGTAACAGTTAAAATGGATTGGGTTATTTGTATAACTCAACCTGTAGATGCTGCTAGAGATGCATGGAATTCAAAATTTGGTTCTGGAATTATACTACCTAATGTACAGTTGAACGGATAATAAACTTGACATTTGCGTTTTACTGTAGTATAATAGATATATTATGGATTTTTATACAAATGTAATAAGTTACGGAAATAGTATTCTTGTTCGTGGAGTTAGAAACGGAGAACGTACTACGGCCCGCAATAAATATCAACCTACCCTTTTTGTACCTGTTCAAAAGAAAACACAATTCAAATCTCTTGATGGGAAATATTTAACTCCTGTTAAACATCAATCCATTAAATCTGCAAAAGAATTTCTTTCACAATACGAAAATCAACAAAATTTAATCTATGGAATGACTCGTTATAATTTTCAGTATATTTCTGATAATTGGCGAGATGAGATTAAATGGAATATTGATAATATTTTAATTGTAACTATTGATATTGAGGTTGCTTGTGATAATGGATTTCCAAGTGTAGAAGCTGCACCAGAAGAACTTCTTGCAATTACAATCAAGAATCATCAATCAAAAAAGATAGTAGTATTTGGCATAGGAGATTATGACAACAATCGAGAAGATGTAAGCTATGTTAGATGTGAAACAGAAGATGAATTGTTGAAAAAGTTTCTTACATTTTGGGAGAGTAATAAACCAGATGTTGTTACTGGTTGGAACTCTAAATTTTATGACCTACCGTATTTAATACATCGCATTAAAATTAGATTTGGAGAAGATGAAGTCAAACGGCTATCTGTTTGGAAAACAGTATATAAGGATAATGTATACATTTCTGGTAAGGAACATATTTGTTATAATGTGTTCGGTTTGGAACAGTTGGATTATCTTGACCTGTATAAAAAATTTACATATTCTGCACAAGAAAGTTATCGATTAGATCATATTGCATTTGTTGAATTAGGAGAACGTAAGGCTGAGAATCCATTCGATACTTATCGTGAATGGTATACCAAAGATTATCAATCGTTTATTGACTATAACATAAAAGATGTGGAGTTAGTAGATCGTCTTGAAGATAAGATGAAGTTGATTGATTTGATATTGACAATGGCCTATAGTGCAAAATGTAATTATGCAGATGTATTTTCTCAGGTGAGAATGTGGGATGTTATTATGTACAACTATTTACGAAATAAAAATATTCAAATTCCACAAATCACCAGAAAAAGTAAAGAAGATGCGTATGCAGGAGCATATGTTAAAGAGGTACAAGTTGGACTACACAAGTGGGTAGTTAGTTTCGATTTGAACTCTTTGTATCCACATTTGATCATGAACTACAATATATCGCCTGAAACCATCAAGGGGATGCATAAAACGGTGCCTGGTGTTGATGAAATGCTTACACAGTCATTTGATACCAGTTTTCTCAAGGAAAAACAGGAAACAATAACTCCAAACGGTGCATTGTTTGATTGTACCAAATATGGATTCTTGCCTGAGTTGTTGTTGCAGATGTACAATGAACGTAAAGAAACCAAGAAATTGATGTTGAAAGCCCAACAGGAATATGAGAATACAAAACATCCAAAGCTTTTGAATCTTATATCACGATACAAGAACAAACAGTTGGCTCTCAAGATTGCACTTAATTCTGCATATGGTGCAATCGGTAATCAGTATTTTAGATTTTATGATATTCGGATTGCAGAGGCTGTAACATATGGTGGACAACTTTCCATTAGATGGATTGAAATAGCACTTAATAAATATTTAAATGAGTTGTTGAAAACTGACAATGTGGATTATGTTCTTGCTTCAGATACCGATTCTGTTTATATCACATTTGAAACTTTGGTAGAAAAGTTACAACCGAAAGATCCAATTAAATTTTTGGATACGATTTGTAGAGAAAAGTTTGAATCTTTCATTAATCAGAAGTATCAAGAACTTGCAGATTATACAAATGCATATGAACAGAAGATGGTTATGAGTCGTGAGGTTATTGCAGACAAGGGTATCTGGACTGCAAAGAAACGATACATTCTGAATGTTCATAATTCTGAGGGAGTGCAGTATGCAGAACCCAAACTCAAGATGATGGGTATTGAATCGGTGAAGTCATCAACTCCACAAGTTTGTAGAGATAAGATTAAGGATGCTTTGCAGTTGATTATAGATGGTACTGAAAAAGACTTGAACACGTTTATACAGGATTTTAGAAAAGAGTGGTTAGGTCTGAAACCAAATTTAATTGCATTTCCAAGATCATGTAATGGGTTAGGAAAGTGGGCAACAACAAATGGTATTTTTAAAAAAGGTTGTCCTATGCACGTTAAAGGAGCTTTACTTTATAATTATCAGCTGAAAGATAAAAAGTTGGATAAGAAGTATCCAGAAATTTTAGAGGGTGAAAAAATAAAATTCGTTTATTTGAAAAATCCAAACCCATTTCAAACTAATGTATTTTCATTTTTTACAGAATGTCCTTCAGAATTGGATGTTCAAAAATATATCGATTATGATAAACAATTTGAAAAATCATATGTCGAACCGTTAAAGTTTATCACAAAGGCTATAAATTGGCAGATAGATGAATCATACGGAACACAAACAAATTTATTAGATTTTTTTTAATTATGTTGAATATTGAGACTATAAAATTGGAATTTATAGAAAAGGCTAAAATTTTATTAGAAATTGATCCTTATATTAGTATTAATGATCTTTTGGCGGAATATAAAGTAATTCCATCTATAAGACTATCAAGACCTACTCCTGACATGATAGAAGATGCTGGTTATAAACATGATGGAAAGGGGGAAATTATAGGAAAGTGGGGAAGGATATTAAAAGGATCTACAAATGGTAAAAACCGGCCCACCTACTATAGAGTATATAATTTAAGAATTGATGGATTTGGTAGCGCAAGTAACCGCCCATGGAGTATTGCAGCTCACACTTTAATTTTTGCTCTTACACATAGAAGGTGGCCAATGGATGGATATGTGATAGATCATATTGATGATAATCCCCTTAATAACCATCCAG
>VTLG01004997.1_pt1 | contig 11074 bp, 11 predicted proteins | sample 4694571 | NCBI WGS metagenome assembly VTLG01 (sample SAMN12604809, study PRJNA352737) | marine metagenome | biome: ENVO:00000447; feature: ENVO:00000209|ENVO:00000569|ENVO:01000036; material: ENVO:00002151; isolation source: viral sequences binned using virsorter ... | reverse complement strand
CTGGAGATAGATGACCCGAAAGGCTTGCTTACAACTCAGGAAGAAAACCAACTGATTGATGATCTTCCTGAAGACTGGCAGTTTCCCGCTGATTAAATTATGCCAAGACGAAGAAACAATACGAACACAGGAAAAGATTTTGAGAACAGGGTTTCAGAAATAGCGAAGCTTTATGAAGCGCAGGGCAAGGCAGTTTTGCGTAAATGTGATCCCCCTAGCAGAACAATTAATGTTAATGGGCGGGTAATTACCACTCTTCTGAAAAACCCGTTCCCCGATTTTGTAGGGGTTTGGACTACTGCTGGGGGAAGGGCTTTGTTCATTGAGGCTAAAAGCACCAAGCATCCACGGCTTGCTATAATGTGTAAGTCTGGAGGTCTTACTGTTCAGCAAACTAGCGCACTATCCTGCTGGCATGATGCTGGGGCGGCAGTTGGGGTTGTTTGGGAACACGATCTAGAGTGGAGATTTGTTAGTGTTCCGCAGATTCAAAAGACACTCCTAATGAAGAGAGGAACTCAGCCTAGAAAAAGCATTAGATGGGATGAAGCAGAACCGATACCTAGCAATGGGGTTGTCTACATGGATTTTTTGGAAAACCTTGGCAGGTTGTATTTCCCAAAATCACCTTACGGGAATTGACCTGATCGCCTTGATAAATAACCAAATGGTTAGTATTCCAAGAATTGCTGACAGTCTATTGGGGCCAAACATTATGAGCCAAAATATAGTGAAGATGCCTACACATGATCCGCATAGGAACCAACCGTTTGTCTGATCGCCCGTCATTTTGCCCTCTCTGTATCGCAATACATTGATGGAGAGGATGCCGCTTCGCCGTCAGCGTTTATTGGCCTGTGAGCTTTGAATACAAGCCAAGTCGCGCCTTGCGGTTTAGGTGGTGCGCCCCTTTCAACGTGCCAACCTTTCACTCCCTTTTGATATTCTTCCTTGTAAGTAGGAACTTTAATGTGGAGTTGCTCGTCAAGGTATGGGACACCAGATGAACTCAATCTAGCCCTTGGCAGGGGGACAACGAATTCATTATGACTGTGACCAGTTGCGATGATGTCAGCATCGGGAATAATCGAACCCTGCCTCTTGACGTTCAATGTTCCGAATGACATAGGAGCATCGCCTCCTGACCCGTGGAACATCCAAAGCGTTTTGGTGTGCCTACAGGTTTTCTTTCCAGCATCATTAACAAACCTGAATGAGAATTTAATCCAAGTAGAGTAACCGCCCATGTAGCATTTCGCGCCCGTTCTTTCTTTTAGGGAGTGAACAAGCCTATCGGTCAGGTTGGTTTCATGCGCCTTTAGTATTGCAGTCTCATGGTTACCCAATCCAAAGACGGGCATCACATCAGCGTATGGTTCAAAGAAATCTGCAGCAGTCCCCACAAGAGAATCCAAATATTCTCCATTTTGATGCTCTGGTCTAACATCGGACTTGTTTGACCTTCTATCGTATTTGCCCTGCATGGCGCAGAACAAGTCACCCCCATCAAGGCAAAATGTTCCAAGCTCTTTAACCCTATCAAGATGCGCCTTTTCTAAGGCTTGGTTGGATTTGGGGTTATCGTGATGTCGGTCAAATGAGAGCAAACATTTCCATGTGTCACCCATCTTTAGGTTTCCGCTCGGAAAGTCTACATAGATAATGAAGGCGTTCTTTGCAGTTTTCTTAATACTCCAAGGAAGTGAGTCCATAACATTTTATAATGATACAGGGGATAACATTATTGCTCGCAATTACGCTCCATCATTATTAAAAGTCAATGACATTAACATTCTGTAAGGTTCACATGTCGTGACAGTTGAATTACCCGCCTAGTAATATCAAGCTGTTGACACATGGTTTGATAGGGGCGATTACTCAATAACCCAACTCCAAAAGGGGGTGCCTTCGGGTGCCCCCTACCCAAAAAAACGAAACATATGCAGATAGAAAATATACCTATAGGTGATCTGAAGGCTTATGATAAAAATAGCCGCACTCATAGTAAGAAGCAGGTAGCGCAAGTTGTCGCCAGCATTAAAGAGTTTGGCTTCACGAATCCTTTGCTAGTAGATGAAGGTAATACCTTAATTGCTGGGCACGGCAGATTGATGGCCGCAAAGGAACTGAAGATGGATGAGATACCTTGCGTGAGGCTATCACATCTTAGTGAAGCTCAGAAAAAAGCGTATGTTATCGCGGATAATAAAATAGCCCTGAATTCAGGATGGGATGATGACCTATTAAAATCAGAACTGGCTGACCTAGATGACCTAGGGTTCGATGTTTCGGTAACTGGTTTTGATGACATCCTTGAAGATGCAGGTATGGGAGGAGAGCAGGAGGGCGAGGTTAAGTTCTCAGAGTATCTCAATGAGGCGCATAATTATGTGGTTCTTTATTTCGAGAATGACATTGATTGGCTTCAGGCTCAGACACATTTCAATCTGGAAAGCGTTCATTCTAAAAGAGCCAATGGAAAGACTTGGAGCAAGGGGATTGGCAGGGTTGTAGACGGCGCTGAATACCTTAAAAAACTTACTCAGTAATGGACTTCAAAATATATGCCCCGACGTATAAAAGGGCAGAACTTTGTAAGACCCATAATTATCTGAGTGAGGTAATCTATGTGGTCAGGGAAAGTGAGAAGGATGATTACTTCGACACCCACGATAAGTTGTGGATAGTGCCAGATTCAGCCCAAGGTAACCTTTCAAGGATTCGTAATTACATATTGGATAATACCGATAACAAAAATGTGGTTCTTCTTGATGACGATATAAAGCACTTCGGCAGATGGAATGGAACGCAGAGTGTGAAGCTTGATGAATTTCAAGCCTATGACATGATGCAGGAGGGAATGCAGTTAGCGGAGGATATGGACGTTAGGTTTTGGGGTTTGAATTGCATTGCAGATAAAGGTTCTTATCGGGAATACACGCCATTCGGGACTAGGCAATATATAGGTGGGCCTTTTCAGGCACATAGAGACAATGAGCTTCGCTATGATGAGGTCATTTACCTAAAGGAAGATTATGATATGACCTTACAGGTTCTGAATAAATATAGAAGAAACCTGAGGTTGAATATGTATCATTATATATGCGATCAGGCAACGCTTGCTGGTGGGTGCGCTGAGTATAGAAATATTGATAGAGAGAGGGAGCATAACGAGATGCTTAGAAAGAAATGGGGGACAAAAATAGTCAGAATGGATTCTGGTGCATCTCAGGTTAATCGTAAAAAGAAGACAAATTACGATATTAATCCGATCATAAAAATACCAATAGGTGGAGTTTAAGCCCCGTAAATCAAGGGTTTATCTAACGAGATAGACCAGTTTTCCTGTATTGACCTTTATATGCGTTTGGGGTAATGATTGTTATTCCGAGAGGTAGACCGTGCCATTGCGATGGGCGGGTGCTTCATCTTGATAACAAATAACACAATACGACCATGAAAAAAGGAATCGCCCTAGGCGATCTTGCAAAACAGGTGCAAGCACAAGGTAACGCAAAGCGGGATTTTGTTGCTGATTCAAAGTGCATCAGAATGAAGGCTGATGGCCATACACTGAACATTAATGGTGGCTCAGTTGAGGACATGACCTTCTCAATGACCAACACTTGCCATAGACAAGTTGGTGGAACATTAGGTATCCCCGCAAAATATTATGATAGGCTGCAAAACAACTCGCCTTCATTGCTTGCTCAAAATGTTAATTGGTGGTTACACACCGAGCCTAAACAGCATATGGTAAGGACTCTGAATATGGAGGGAGATGAGCCTACTGCTCGCGCCTTCTTGTCTGAGAGGTATCGGCCTCTGGACAACATAGACCTTATTAATGAGCTTGTGCCATTGATTAGTGATAGAGGTGCTGATGTGAGGTCATGTGAGCTTACAGAGAGTCATCTCTATTTACATGCATCATTTCCAGATATTGAAAGGGAGATCAAAACAGGTGATGTCGTAAGGAGTGGATTGGTTATACGCAATTCAGAGGTCGGCCTTTCCTCTCTTAAAGTCCAGCCTTGGATTGAGAGGCTTGTTTGCAGTAATGGGATGATTGTCGCTGATAGTGGTGTCAGGAAATACCATGTAGGCAGGAATCTATCTAGTGGCGAGCTTGCGTATGAGCTTATGTCGAGTGAAACAAAGCAACAGACCGATAAGGCTTTCTGGATGCAAGTGCAGGATGTAGTTAAAAGCACCATAGAGGAGGCGAAGTTTGAAAACATTGTCAATGCCTATGCAGAGAAGGCGGAGTTGGAGGTTGCCGCACCAGCGAAAGCTGTTGAAGTAACAACTGACCACTTCGGACTATCTGCAGATGAGGGTAAAACAATGCTCCAGCATCTTTGTGAGGGTGGAGATTATAGCCAGTGGGGTGTTGCTAATAGCGTCACCCGTATGGCGCACGATGTAGAATCATATGACCGAGCAGTTGAATTAGAGGAAATTGGCGGTCATGTTATGGAGTTACCTCAGAGTGTATGGGGATAGATGAGGGGTAATTTCCTGCGCCGTTTAACACGTAATGTATGTAGGGAACAAAGTGTGGCGCAGGGTCAAAAGGGGGGGCGAGTTTTGAGCATTACTCGCTCCCCCAACTTATAAAAAATCATGTATAAAACGATTAAGATAAAAAAGAAGCACAATGGTTTAGCCGAGGTGCGAAGTTATGTTTTTGACGAAGTTAAGAGCAAGAGGCAGGGCATTAAATTCCTGTTTGTAAATAGTGCTGGCAAGATAGATGGAACCATGACTATTCCTTTTGAGGAGTTGGACAGAGGCTTCGTTACGGCTAGGGGAATTAAGAGCAAGTTTAATCCCAACCAAGTTTTTGACCTTGTTTCCTTCAAATGGGAAGAGGATAAGGATAGGCTTTTGAGAGAGGGTGCGGAGAAGCAAATGAGTATATTTGATATTATTTACCCAGATAAATGATGTATAACTACGATGAGTATGGAAGGGTAACTGGCTCTAACACAAAGGAGAGGGAGGCGTTGAAAAAAGATGCCGAGGATAAAGAAACCTTATGGGCGGCGATAGAGTTGCTCTGTAAGAAAGGAGAAAAAGAAGCCGCGTTTTGCCTCAGGGTTATTTATGATTCAATGTTTCGGAAGTGGTGACCGAGGGCAAGATAGCTGCGCTATTTGCTATTAGCTTCCTGTTCGGAAGTGTGTTGGTCTATTTAATTGCCTGTGCGATTACAGTTTATCGAATCTATAGGAATGAGCCTAAGTTTAGATGAATCTTTGTTACCTAGAAAAGAATGAGATAGTTGTATCATTTCCCTATGATGCGGAGTTGATATTGCTCATAAAAGAGTTCCCTCAACCGAACCGCAGGTATGACCCTAAGCGTAGGGCTTGGGTTGTTTCATTGGTCAAATATGGGAAAATAAATGAGAAGGTTCTGAGAGATTTTGAGTCATTCTTAAATGAAAATGATTTCAAGATTCATGTGGCTGTTAGGAATTATTTTAGCGAGCTTTCTGATAGGCTGGATGCTCAAAAGGTATCCGAGGATGTCAGCATAAAAGAGTCGATTGCTGGTGATTGTAACCTTTCCGTTAAGGGGTTAGGAGGAGAGTTGCGACCGTTCCAAAGGGCTGGAGTTAGTTACATGTCAGAACGGCGGAGGGTTCTTTTGGGTGATGAGATGGGCTTGGGTAAAACGGTTCAAGCCGTTGCCACAATATGCCATACAGATGCTTTTCCATGTTTGGTATTATGCCCAGTTTCGTTGCAGTTAAACTGGGCTAGGGAAGCAGAGAAGTGGGCTGTAGGTAAAAGGGTGACAATGGATGTGGAGCAATCTGCTGACTTTACAATCATCCCATATTCACAGGTTGTTAAGCATGAGCAAATATTAAAGAAGGGGACGAAGTGGAAGTCGATAGTTTGCGATGAAAGTCATTATGTGAAAAACGCCAAGGCTCAAAGGACTAAGGCTGTAAGAAGCATAGCAAAAGGGATACCCGATATATACCTATTGTCTGGCACACCTATCCTGAATAGACCCGCAGAATTCATAACGCAGTTGCAGATTCTTGATAGGTTGAATGAGTTGGGAGGATGGAAGCACTTCACGGACAGATATTGTGATGCAAAGCAAGAGAGGTTCGGGCTTAACATCAATGGTGCTAGTAACCTTACCGAGCTAAATACAAAGCTAAGGGCATCCTGCTATATCAGGAGATTCAAGAAGGATGTGCTTACGGAGTTGCCAGATAAGCAGAGGAGCGTGGTTGAAGTTCCAATCTCGAACAGGGCGGAATATGAGAAGACAAGAAAGGAGGTAAGGGTCGAGTTGGAGTCATTGAAGGAGAAGAGCAGGTTGTTTACGAGTGATGTAATGAGGGATGTAATGGACATGGATTCGGAAGGGATAAAAAATAAATGGATTGAGATATTCCCCAATGATCCAATCCCCAAAGAAACCGCTATTGCCAAACTTAAAAGATTGCTCAATGCAAGATTGTTGAGGCGGGAGTCCTTTGTGGAAAACAGTGAGGGCATATTGCTTTTAAATAAGCTGAAGATAAGGTCAATGCAGGGCAAGCTGAAGGCTGCTGTAGAGTGGATAGAGCATTTTTTGGAGTCGGGGGAGAAGCTCGTTATTTTCTGCGACCATGTTGAAGCGCAGGGATTGATATATGAAAAGTTTGCAAAGAAAAGCACTGCAATAATGGCTGACATGGACACTGAAAAAAGGCAAAGAAGTGTCGATAAGTTCCAGAATGATGAAAGAGTCCGAGCGATAGTCTGCTCATTGGGTGCTGGCGGGGTAGGATTCACAATGACCGCATCAAGCAATGTATTGTTTATAGAGCAAGGATGGACGCCAGCAATACACGATCAAGCAGAGGACAGGACGCATAGGATTGGTCAGAAAAATGCAGTCACTGCTTACTACATGCTAGGCAAGGACACAATAGATGAGGACATTTATAAATTGATTGAAAGGAAAAGAGCGATAGTATCAGCAGCATCAGATGGTGCGGAAGGTGAATCGGTGTCAGTTGTGCGTGATCTAATTGATCGACTTGCCTCAGACCAACTGTGAGTTTAATGTATAAGCGTAAATGGGATCAGGCAGACCAAGAAAAGAATTAGAACCCGAGCAGGTCAGGAAATTGGCTGGGTTGCACTGCTCTGTAGATGAAATAGCTGATATATTGGGGTGCGGTAGAGATACGATCTATAGGCACTACAAAGAAGAGCTTGATATAGGCAGGGCAGAAGGTCGAATGAGACTAAGGACGATGCAGTTCAAGTCAGCGCAAAGTGGGTCTGCGGCGATGCTGATATGGCTTGGTAAACAGATTCTAGGGCAGAAGGATCAACAAGAAATAGCTGTTGTTGATGAGGAGGAAAAGCGTTTAAGCGAAGAGGATGTTGATGCAATGCTTAACAGGATAACAGGAAATGAAAATAGCGGAAATGGAAGCGGTGACAAAAAGAGCAGCCCTTCCTCAACTAGCGAGTAAGAGCTTCCTTGCGTTTCTTTGTTATACCGATGCTAAATATGAGCCATCTGCGGTTCATAGACACCTAGCCTCTAAACTTGAGGATGTGGAGTCTGGAAAGTGTAAGAGATTAATCATCACTATGCCTCCGCGACATGGCAAAAGCAGGATGGCTGGCATCGAGTTCCCTGCTTGGTTTCTAGGAAGAAACCCTGATAAAAGTGTTATTATGTCGTCATATGGCGATAGCCTATCCCTGAAGCATAGCAGGGAGGCAAGGGATAGGTGCAGGGATGTGCCGTTTGCTAGAACCTTCCCCGATGCAAAGCCTAACCCAAAGCTCCAAAGTAAAAACACTTGGGGCTTCTCTCAAGGTGGGACTTATTCTGCCACGACTGTAGGCGGTGGAATCACAGGTCTTGGTGCTGACCTATTAATCATTGATGACCCGCATAAGAATAGACAAGAGGCTGAGAGTAAATTGGTGAGGGATAGAATTTGGGATTGGTTCACATCCACTGCATTTACGCGACTCTCAAGAGATGGTGCGGTGGTTTTGATTATGACTAGATGGCATGTGGATGATTTGGTAGGGAGGCTCTTGTCAGAAGATTACAATTCCCAACTAAGCGAGATGGGGCAAGAGGGTGAGAAGTGGGATATTGTCGAGTTGCCAGCGATCGCGGAAAAGAAGGATGAGATAAACAGAGAGGTCGGGGATGCTCTTTGGCCTGAGAGGTGGGATGTGGATGCTATTAAGGCGATTGAAGCAAATATAGGAGCTTACGATTACACTTCATTGTATAGATGCACGCCTAGGATCAAAGGTGGTAACGTGGCGAATGTGGAGGGGCTCAAGTTTATAGACATCAACGATATACCGAAGTCGGTGGAATTAGTTAGAGCTTGGGACTTGGCTATCACCGATAAGGACAAGTCAGACTTTACGGCTGGATGTCTAGCTGGGTATGACAAGAAGACAGGTAATTTTTATATTGCTCATATAGCTAAGAAGAAAGCTAATTGGTTTGGGGTAAAGAACACTATTGTTCAGTATGCCGAGCAGGAGGGTAACCGCATAGGGGTAGAGGCTGTAAGTGGCTTTAAAACTGCTTATGAAGAGATCAAGCAAGCCCTATTAGGAAAGACACAGGTTCGCTATTCAGTGCCTAGGGAGAATAAGATGATAAGAGCCAATGGGTGGATTTCGCGTATTGACACAGAAAAGGTGTTCCTAGCGAAAGGCTTGTGGAATGCTGATTTCATTGACGAACTAAGTGTTTTCCCCGATGGTAAGCACGATGACCAAGTGGACGCAGTGAGCTTGGCTTGGGAGATGACATACAAAAATAAACCTCTACTGATAGCATAATGGGCAAAATATTGAATAGCATCAAGCGGGTTTTTGGCGGTAAACCAAATGCGAAACACGGGTTTCTGCATATTGGGGGAAGTTATTTCCCAGTGGAGGGCGACAAGTTTAGGGATTACAATTCATTTTTAGATGCTGGAACTGGTAGTGTTTGGTCTACATTCAGGGCTTGCGACATTGTGGGAAATGCTGTCATGCAGACAGGATTTAACCTTATCCGACAAAGTGATGGGAACGTGGTTGAAAATGATAGAACGGGTCTATCTGAATTGATGGAAACCCCTAACCCTGTTGATACATTTGAGGATTTAATGTATTTATATGCCCATCACATCAAGCTGACGGGCAATTTCTTTTTACTTAAAGATGAGATAAACCCAATCACTGGAAGGCCTTCTGCTATATGGCCTCTGATCCCAAGCAGGGTTAAAATAATACCTTCCGAAACAGGTAGAGAGAGGGTTGTCGGCTACACTTATAGAGTAGGAACTGATGAGATTCAGCTTAGTCCTGATGAGGTTATTCATTTCAAAAGACCTCATTCCAATAATCCATATTGGGGGTTGGGAGATGTCCAAGCAGGAACAGGCCTATACAACGATTTCATTAATAGGGATGCCCTGAATAATAATTTTATGAAGAATGGCGGATTGCCATCTGGAGTCTTAGTTAATGAAGATTTCGAGGGTGATGAAGCTGAGTGGGAAAGGGTGAAGGCGATTTGGGGCAACCAGTATACTGGAAAAAAGAACCTAGGAAAGATAGCGTGGCTAACGGGTAAGTGGAATTTCATCAAACTCGGCATGACTGCGGAGCAGATGCAAGCCATCGAAAAAGATAAGCAGAATGTAAGTCAAATATTCCTAAATCATGGAGTTCCTCTAAGTATTGCAGGAATGGAGAAGGCTGCGAATTATGCTACGGCTCGACAGGATTACATTAACTTTAAGCGATTCACATGCTACCCGCTTGCTCTAAGCTTCTTTAGGAAGTTTAACCGTGAGCTTGTTAAGGGATTTGATGATAACTACAAGATTGATTTTGTTGTTAATGGCTTAGTTGATGGGGAGGCAGTAGTTAGAGAGTATTTGCCGTTCTTGGATAGAGGGGTAATCACGCCTAACCAGTTGAGGGATTTGGCTGGATTGCCTAAAGTGGACAACCCATTATTGGATAGTTATTACATCAATACGCAGATAATTCCGCTAGAAATGGTAGGATTTGCTAATGCCTTTGGTGATACTCCAAATGAGATTTTAGAGAATCAGGTAGAAAGTGCTGGAGGCGACCCCGCTAGATTAGCTGAGGAGGTTGCGGAGGAGGCGGCGGAAGAAGCCTCTGGAGAGTTAGAGGAAAGGTTACTGAGCCTAAGAAAACCTAACGGCACTAGAAGGCAATGGAACGGACAGGGGTAGATTCCCCGATACGGAAAGCCAGTAAAAGTGATTTTCTAAGGAGTATCACTAGGCGAACTCCGCCCTCTGAATGGAAGAGAAACGGCAATAGAGCCGATAAGCTTGCCCTACAGAGGGATATGTTAAGGTTACAGTCCTCTCTCAAAGCAGAGGCAATGGGCGTGTTGCCCAGAGCGTTCAGGGGTGTCCTAGAGGATCAAATAGCAGTTTTCACGCAATCTGCGTTAAGAGCTGGCAATAGGGTGGGGTTAGGTAGGAAGAGCAACAAGGCATCTGAATGGACTGCTGATGAGATTGCACTTGGAACCTTGATGCTGCAAGCTGCAAGCAGGGAAGCGTTTGGGACGGCTGTTGCACTGAAGAACATGGCAAGACCAACTTTTCAAAGTCTCATCGACAGAGCGTATTCGCGGTCAAGATTCCTGTTAGGCGAGGCTGATGGGTTGGTGAACCCTAGGCTCGCCGTGAGGAACGAAGCTATTTTAAAGAAATTAAATGATGTTCAGCTGTCCACAAAAGCTATGGCTGATTTCAGAATAGGAATGGCTATTGATTCTGGTCTATTTGCAAATGCCGCTTGGGGAGATGCGGTTGCCGCCGTCACTGCATTAATCACACAAAGGGTTAAGTCAGCTTCAAGGTTGAATACCTTTGGTAGAACTGAAGCGTATAGAGCTGTTGATGAGGGGTTGAAGCAAGCGGTAAAGATTTCGCAATCGCTAACACATATGAGTGTGGTTGGGTGTCGTGCGGTTGAGCCTAACATTCCAACCTATCGGGGGGAGCCTACCTGTAATATAGAAAATGTGC
>VTLG01003239.1_pt1 | contig 11075 bp, 15 predicted proteins | sample 4694571 | NCBI WGS metagenome assembly VTLG01 (sample SAMN12604809, study PRJNA352737) | marine metagenome | biome: ENVO:00000447; feature: ENVO:00000209|ENVO:00000569|ENVO:01000036; material: ENVO:00002151; isolation source: viral sequences binned using virsorter ... | reverse complement strand
TTAGTTGCTGCTCCACCACTATAAAAATGATCCCTAGAACCATTACAATATCTTACTCCTTTACTTATTTCTGTAGGTTCAGCATCAGTCTGTTTTACAAAATCTGCGAACAGGCAATAATCTGCCAACACTACTGCATCCTCTGGGATAGGTGGTTTCTTGGGTTGGTGGAAGGAGACTTCTTCATAAGTTCCTGTACTACCATCTGAAACATCTGCTATTGAAATCCCATCTATTGTATAATCTGGGGTTGCATCCGCATCTCTTTGAACTTTTAGAATATGAGTTCCATATGGGAGGTTTTGAGCAACATGAGTTACTGGTGCAGAAGGATTATTTACTGCATGAATTGTAGATATACCTGAACCTATAAAAGTAACATAAGTCTTATCACCATCTGCATTAGGTATTATTTGATGAGTAGAAGCGCCCCTAACATTGTCACTAGATAAAGTTGTCAATCCGTCATCCATTACATAAGCTATATCATCGGTAGTAGTAGAAAGCATACTTGCATCTGCATAACAAGGTGATGCTGAATCATTTGTCCCACGATTTGCCGAACCATTCCCAAATTCTCTCCAATAGAAGGTCTTGGCAACCTCAGAGAGTGAGTGGTCTATTGCATCATCACTCATATTTGGGGTTGTGGTTGTATTAGTTGCACTTGGAGTAGTAATTTCATTTGATGCAGTAGTTCCTGCATTCTGAGCATTCGGAGGCATTGCTGTTACAGAAGTTTTAATTGTTCCACTACTATCTACCCACTTAACCACCCTCATTCCATTGTAGGGTCTTATGTTATTGGTGCTACTTATTGCCCAAGATGCTGATGAGCCGGGTGCAGAAGATAATCCTAATGATGTTGCAGTATCTACATATGCAGAATGTAAATCTGAACTGTTAGTGAATCCATTGAAAGGATCATAGTGTGGTGTGCCACTTACTGTGAACTTCTTTCCGTAGCTGACTACATTCTGTGAGGGTATCTGTATTTGTGACTTGGTTGCTGTTGATGTTGTGTCTTGGGCTATTAGCTCAATACTATAGATGTGAATATTATTACTTCCTCCTCCTTCTGGTACTATCCTTACAGTATGAATACCTAAAGTTACAGGAAGATTTGAGACTGCATCACCTAAATTAATAACTGAACCCGAATCTACATATCTGCCTGTTAGAGGACTACCTGCCGAAACTGATAAATTTGCATTTACTGGACTTCCCCCATCTACCTTAACTGAAAATTCATCTTGAGAAGTTTCTGTGCGAATACTTATATTTGCATCACTAAAGTAACCTACAAATTCAACATACCCTTCTACATCTCCATTTGAAATTTTAATCGTATGTCCTGTAGAATCATATTTTTCTTCAGAACCAGTTGCTTTTACCCATCTCATCCACTCTCTACCATCTATTGAAAGCACATCTGACCCATGTATTGCCGTTTCCTGTTCTAATAATTGTGTTGATCTTGTCTTATGCCTCTGACTTCCAAAATGCCCACCAATTCTAGGGTCTTTAATCGGCTTACTACCTTTGATGTCTGTGTAGTAATAGCTCCTACCATCTGACTGTGCAGTGCCATAGTTACCAGAGTGGGAGGTTGAACCGTCTAGGAGTTTGCCAGCAACAGCAGGGTACAGAACACCAGGTATTATGTGAGGTACTACCTCACCAGACTCTATACCACCACCTCTTGCTATGTCATTTGCTCTTGTCATATCGTTACTCTACTGGTCCTGAGTTATCTTTAGGCCACTTAGCCTTTACTGGATCAACCATTTCTGATTTCCACTTGTCAATACCTGAGTCGTAAATCTTATTTAGCTGAGTACCCCAATCTGGATAATCTGCTTTACGATTTCTGGAATAGGCTTGATCTGAAAATTCCTTTTCTAGCTTATCTTGTTCGGTTTTAATTTTACTTTCATCCAAAACTACAGGATTCCCATCTTTATCCCAAGCCTCTGTTTCCGCATTAATAGAGACAACAGTTGGATGTGTATTTAAAATTGCTCTATCTCTCATTGTGCAACCTCCATTACAGTTATATGTGATGACATTCTTCCAACATAAGCTGCATCAACATCTGATCCTGTTCTTCCAATATAAACTACAACTGAACCTTGAGTTGATACTGAAACAGTATAAGTTACAGTCTGCCCTGCCGTATAACTTGGACTATCTAAATGTTGCAAAGTTATCATGTCAACTTCCCTCACATCAGTTGGCATCATATAAGCATTAACTCCGACTCTATTGCTTGCACCAGTTCCTGCCCCTATAGTTGCATAACTTCCCGATGCAACTTTTCTCTGCAAGTAAGCCAAACCTGATCCTGTTCCTGTATCAGTGCTTAATCCAAAATCAGCAATACAAAGTATTTTTGATCCAGTTTGTTTAGGAGTTATTGTTACATTTAACCCTGTTACAGCAGTTGGAGTACTTGTCGCTGATTGTGTATAAGTATCTAGCTTGATTGTGTTTTCAACCCCAATCACATGACCAGCAGGAAATGTCCCTGAAGTTATTGTCCCAAGTTTTAAAGCACCACCATCACCAATCTCAATAGCATAGTTACTGCCAGACTGATCCTGCCCCTGTATTAGTGTTTTGTTGCCTGTGCCAGCAGCACTCTTGATTTTAAAATCTGCCATAGTTTATCCTTTCGGGTATTTGTCTTTTGTTTTCTTAATTACTGCTTTCCATGAATCAATGCCATTATGATATATTTCATCTAGTTGATCTGGGATACTTGGGTATTCTGATGCTCTGGATCGTTGGTATTCGTTTGCATCGTATTCATCCTGTAGACGTTTTACTTCTTTATCTACAAGATCACTGTCAATCTCTACTTCTTTTCCATTTGCATCAAAGTAGCCATATTTTTCATCAAAATTCGTAACTTCAGGATACAAATTTCTTATTGCTTCAAAACTCATGCTTGCAACTCCATTACAGTAATTGAAGAATTTTGTCGACCAAAGTTATAAAGATTGGATTCGGTGTGTGCCCTATTTATATACATAATTTTATTTGATTCACCTGATACTTTTATTGAATAAGTTATTGCAGTTGAACCGTCACCACCGGGCGCAGTATCAAGATATACTCCACCCCAATTAAACATATGATTAGCTCCGGGTGCTCTCCACATGAATGAAGAAGCAAGTTTGTTCCCATCGGCAGTACCAACAGAAATTGCAGTTGATCCACGATAGAGACGAGCTTGATTTTGGTAATCTGTATCACCTCCAACATTCAAATTAACTAATACAAGAACATCATTACCAGTTTGAGGAGTAATATTTACAGTCAGATCACTTACAGCTTGCCAGTTTTCTGCACTTGTAGAAGTTAAGGCTTGTGTTGTATTTTTATTTGCTGAGATAACCTGTAAGATATGTCCATTTGGAAAAGTCGTTGTTGATGCCAATGTCACATTAGCTGCAGTAGCACCAGAGTCTGCAGTTGTCAGTACTGCCCCTCCTGCCTGATCCTTCAGGATTAACTTATTTCCGCTTGTATTTTCGGGTTTTATTATTAGGTCTGGCATATTATTCCTTTTTAATCTCCTATTGCCATAACTGAAACGAAAGTGCCATCAGCTAAATTGAAATTTTGATATTGAACCATAATTTGTACTGAAGAACTTGTGATTGCTCCTGATGCATTATAAAGAGTCATTATTAAGGGGTTTGAAGAATCAGAGGCCATTCCAGATATTGCATAATTAGCACTTCCAAAATCAGTATCCCAATTAATTATTGTTCTACCAGTTGCAGGATGTGAAATACTAGAAACATTATAACTGGATAAAATAGTATTTGATGATTGATTAAAAGTAACCCAACCTTTAACAAAAAAACTTTTTGCAAATGCAGGAAAAGTTGCAGAATCTAAATTAACAGCACTCCCAATAGTTACCCCACTTCCTACTGTGCCTGTCATTCCAGTAAGTGAGGCATTTGGAGTTTGGGCCAGAGTTGATGCCTCTAGTGATCCTGTCCCGGTAATTGTTCTAGTTGAAGTATCATTTGAAATTGTGATTGCATTTGAATCGTCACTTAGCTTTGCCAGTACCAGGTTATCAGAAATTGTGACATCACCTGCAACTGTGAAAGCATCAGATAACATCAACTGGTGATATGCATATGTGCCTGAAAGATCTGCAGAGGTTTGTTGCTGTATCCCACCGTTCAGTTTTAACGTCCCGCTCATAGCGTCACCCGAACTCTTAAGGGCATCAGGGAGGGCAAACGATTCCACCACGTCAATTCTGACGATATCATCATCTGCAGGTGCAGTCACAAAATCAACAGTCGAGTTTGTGGTGGTATAGTCTTTTGCAGCACCTTCTACTAAGAGTATTCCGTTAAGCCACACGTTAACGTGGTCACCGGAGTCAGAGGGGATAGAAAAACTTGTGGCCCCAGAACTGCTATCAGTGCCCTGTAAAAATTCATACTTTTGAACAGAGACTCCAACCTGTTCGCTTTGTTTTCCGAGATAAGGCATTTAAGTTATTTCCATATAGCTAATTATTATATCCAGTGCGCTTGCGGTATCACTTCCTGCTTTAATCTGATCTAGGTGCTGAAGCACAATTTTGTTTCCCGCCATTATTTCCAAAGAGGACGCATTATTTATAGGTGCATCTTTAATTAAATATGTTGTTTCATTAGCATTTGATGCTCCAGAGTTTGATACACCTGACCCTACTGGAGAAGTTGAGACTATTTGAACTGAAGCCTTGATTGTCCCGCTTGATTTGTTACTTAGCATTATGCCTAAGAGAACTGTAGTAGTTGAACTTTGGACAGTGTAAAGCGTCTCAAGTGTTGTACTAACATTCGCCTCGTTGGTCATTCGAAAAGTATTAGCCATTTATTCCTTTCACCCGAGTGCCACACTAAGGGCCACTACGTCTGCCATTGTTACTGTAGAAGCATTCCAAGTAGAGGCAGAGGCAATATAAGCATCTGCTATAGGTGTGCCTTGCCAAGTTCCTGTCCCAACAGTTCCAACTGTTGCAATGTTAGAAGATCCTGCCCAAGTAGATATTGCAGTATTTTCAACATTATTTAAACTAAGGTCTGTCTTCACTTCTGTAGCTGATCTACCCTCCAGCCCGGAAGCAGTAAATTTTGCATAGTCATCATCTGCAACAGAAGCATGATCTACTACAACGTTGTTAGTGTTTGCAATTCCGTTAGTAAGGGGATCTGCTTTAGTTTCAACCTCTGTTTCAAGATCCTGCAGTGCACCTTTAACTGTGTCATTATCACTTATAGTGGAACCTGTAAATGTCCCCAAGTGATCTGCAGCAGCAGATACTCCAGATAATGTAATTAAATGATCAACGTCTAAAGACGCTTTGGTATGATCAGAACTATTAAGTTTTGTTTCTACTGCAGTTTCAACATCCTGCAACGCACCCTTAATTGTTTCACTATCAGCAATCGTTGATCCTGAAAAAGTTCCCAGGTTATCTGAAGCGTCTGTGACTCCTGAAAGAGTAATTAAGTGATCAACGTCTAGTGACGCTTTGGTGTGTGCAGAAGAGGCAAGTTTTGCGTCTAGTTGAGTTTGTAAATTTGAACTGACATTATTTAAGTAGCCAAATTCGGTATTTGAAATACTTCCGTCATGAATAAGATCTGCACTGACCCGGTTACTCGAATCTATAGTTGCTTGCAGACCTGCTTCTGCTGCTGTCTGATTAATATACTTAGAAGAGCTACTGTCATATGCAATCACCTCATTATCTGCAACTGAGGTAATAGTAACATCGTTCAACTCAGCTAAAGAATCTTCTGTTGCAACCTGTGCATCAACGTATGCAGTTGTTGCGATCTTGGTTGAGTTGTCTGAGGCACTCTGGGTATTTGCTAAACAGTCAGTTAGAGTCTTGTTTGTCAGAGTCTGTGTATTCGTTAACATAACTGAACTATCGAGAACATCGAAATTCGCATTCAGCTTTGTGCCCCAAGTCCCTTTGCTTCCTGCAACAGCAGGTTTAGTTAAGGATAAATTTGTTGTTGTTGTATCTGACATTAGGTTGCAATTATGTAGTTAACACAAAGGAAGGGCATTGCTCTCTCATGAAAAGTCATTGCTGTATTTGCAAAACCACCGTTGCTTGAAGTTCTAGTCGTTGAGGGGAGGTCAGTAACACTACCTGCAACAGTAAGAGTTTGTGTTGTTATTACCTTACTATCATTGAGTGCTGGTTCTTGCACTCCACTACCTTCATAACTATCCATACCTGTTGTTGAATTAGCCCCGGAAGAATATTGTAACAATCGATCAAAACTCCCGGTTTTGTGGTGGTGATCTGCTGGAGAAACAGTAAAGTTGTCTGCGTGACCGTGACTAATCTCAACTGTGTGAGTGTGAGTAGGTAAGTTTGCTTCAGCTATTGAGAAAGTTTCCCTTCCTCCCCACTCTCCTAATTCCCTTGAAGTAAGTGCAGATCCTCCTGTAGGTTTTGCCCCACCGTCTGTATCTTCAGCAGCACCCCCTGCACCTGTTCCTGTTCCTAAAGGTGCTCTCCCCCTGAAGTCTGGGACATTAAAAGTAGTACCTGAATCACTACCGAAGCTTGTTCCTATAACATCAAATAAGTCATCATACAAAGTCCTTGAATAAGAAGATCCGTCACAGGGTAACCAGAAATATCTTGTTCCTCCTGCATAAGTTATAGATCCTAAATTTTGAATTACAGAAGCAGTAACACTTGCATAAAGTTTTATCTCCCCGGTAAGCTGAGTTAAGCCTTGCCTTGTGAACTTAGGCATAGTTACAAGATAGACAACCGAACTTATTGACTCTGAAGTGAAACCTGCGTCTGTTGTTCCGTCTGCCTTTTTAAGATCAAGCTCAGTATCGGAGACAACATTGTCAATTAAGAATTCACCAAGATTTGCAGTATTACTTGAAGCATTTGCAATGTAGATTCTGTCTCCTGCAACATAGTTATTAAATCCGTTGCTTGTTGCTGTTGTAATGTTGTTGCCTGAGAAAGTTAAGGTGTGAGTAACTCCTTTTTGATCTGTCTTATCTACCTTCCTGAATGCTTGTGAGTCCAGCGTATCGAGATCGGAATTTATTAAATTTCCCCAAGTGTCATTCGCCCCGCCCACCTCCGGCTTGGTCAAACTGTAGTTGGTTGTAAAAGTGTTTGCCATTACTCTTTCCTCCCTATAATTAACTTCCTGGCAGCATAGTACCAAAAAGAATATTCATCTTCACCATAGAGTGATCCGTCTACTCTCTCTTTAGGATCATAAGTCAGTGAAGTTCCTGTTTGCCCTGAAAAAGAACTATCAGCAGTGCTGACAGAACTGTACGTTATTGTTGGTGCTGTTTGCTCAGTATAAGTTGCACTTGTTGCAGCTTGATTATCAAAGGTTACTGTTGTCTTTGGTTGATCAGTGTAAGTCTGAATTGTAAGAACAAGAGTCACTTCCAACCTCCATAATCAAGATTCCTTTTTGCTCTCATTACTATCGTTCCGCTTTCAGTTTGTGAACGCTGATCACTCACCCTGAGTTCCTCTATCCCTTTGCCTAGTAATGCACCCCACACCCCTATTCTCTCATCATTCATAAGGAAGGGTTCGGCCTGAACCAACGTCCCAAACAAGTAGATATCGTTTTGATTAGTTAGCAGGAAATTGTCAGTGTTTGAGTCTGAAAGAGGAGGTATAGTTTTATAATATATTACCTCTATTTCATAACTGGTGTCCGGGGCAGGATAGAACTCAAAATCTGCTCCTGTGATAGAAAAATATCTTGGTTTCCCGGTAGTTGAGGAGGCAGACTTTAGTTCGTCCATTTTAGACAAACTTACCTGCTCAAGCCTAACTATAGGATCAGAGTTAAGCTGGATATTATATAACTCGAGGAGATCAGTGGGTTGTGAGACGAACTGCGTTGAAATGTCCGAAGTGGACCTGGTAATTTGATTCCGAGTTCTCAGCACCCGGTTGAAAGATGCTTCAGCAAGTGAGATAAATTCTTTTATCTGGTCATCGGATATGTCACTTCGATTCAGGTAAGTCTTTACTGCACTGATCAGGGTGCTGTAAGACGTTATAGCCATTTACTTCTTGCCGTTACCTTTTTTGCTTCTGGCAATTGCACGGTTGCAAATCATTCCCATTAAAATGAAATCACCTGCTCCTCCGGGGAAGTTTTTGCGTATCTTATTGAATGCTTGAACGTCTGGTTTTCCTTCATCTCCAAGATCCAAGACTTTGTCTATCTGTTCGTTAATATAATCTTTAAGGGCTTGTTTCATGATTAGTACCTCATGTTAGATGTTCGAAAATATTTATTGTCTGGATCTCGATACCACTTTTTCCAAGCATCAGAGTCGTTTGCCCAACCTTCTCTCACTGCACGGTAGTAAATTATGTTCGGGATCTCAGCGATAGGCCAAACGCAAGACTTCCGATCTAAAGGGACATGCTCTCTTTTTGCGTGACAATACTTCAGAAGTTTAGTCACATCTTGCTGTTTGTTAAACGTAGTTATGTTGTCACTCGGAGAGACATGATATTCAGACATCACATCTCCCCGGTGATTATAAATTACGCTGCTACTTGAAGTGGGTTTTAACCCCACCCTAGAAGAAACGTGCATGTTAATTATGCGTATGTTTTGTTAACATCGAACATCCAACCGAAAGCTTGAACATTAGACATTTGGACGCCCCATTCGCAAATTAAATTTTCGATGTCGGCATCGCCCTGTTTTCCTAGGGACTGTCTAGTGAAGGGACGCAAGAACGCAACGTTCAAATAATCCCAATCAATGAATCCAACATCAACACCGTTGGTTACTGCCATATGTCGGTCCATCATAACCTTGCAATCACCAAAGTCTGTTTGGACCAGAGTAACGTTGTTTGCTACTGTCTCTGGAGACACAATAATTTGAGAAGCAGATCGTCCTGCGAAGTCCGATATTTCTCTCTTTATTGCACCGTTACAAACTACAGTGTCAAGATCACCACCGTTGTCCCAGATACCGTTTGCAAGTGCCATAAAACGTGCTTCAGTCATTACGTCAAGTGAACCTGCTGCAGTTGTGGAAGCAGTATGAGCACCAGTAGCACTCGTAGCTACTACAGTGGCAGCGCCTCCTCCTGCTGCATTGCCAATATAAATTGAAGTGTCGGTTGAAGCCCACGCAGATCCTGCAGTCCCAAGTCTTCCTACCATATGCGGAAGAGACTCAGTCTGCCTTGCAGTTCCCGATGCTCCTGCGATTGCAGGGTTGTGGGACAAGATAGACTTTTCTATGTCGATCTTAAGTTGCTTAGATCTGAGTGCCATTTGGTGTGCCATTTCCTGAGATTTTGCGTGTTGTGAAACACTCTGAAGAGTTCCAGACACTGTTGCATTTCTAAAGGAAATTTGAGCATAGTTGTTAAGCAGAGTAGTTGCTGTTCCTGCATCCAGTTCAGCATCTACTTCAACTATCTTCGCACCCTCAATATGTTTATTTGTGCTTGCGCTTGTGGGCAAAGATTCTACTTGCCACTGAAAAAGCGTATTTTGAATGTCTCTGCGTCCTGCATTAGATAAAACTGGAGTTTCATCTGGATCTAGGTTAAAAATAACTGAGGAAATGTCCTCCTTTATCGCAGAGGCATCATATGTTTCCATTGCGTCAGTTAAAACTGCCATTGTACCTCCTTACAATTATTATCTTAACATTACTTCGAATGCACTCGCTGCATCCTTTAATTTACCTGTTTTTCTTAATTTCAATTCAGCTTTCTTGAATTCAGACATCTTCTTTCGAGGTGCATTTGCATTTCGAACTGCAGTTGAACTAGCAGGAGTTGCTAAAGCTTTTTGCTTAAGATTAGTTTTCTTACTCTGTAACTGATCCCACAAATAAGCCTTGCGTAGCATATTAATCGCACGAGAATCTGTAACGGCATTTAACTCTTCATCCGAATAGTTCTGCGATCTGCCAAATTGCATTAACTCTGCTTTTTCTTTTTCTGCAGTAGCTTGATCCCGCCACTCGGGTATTAGTTCCTCGAGTTTTTGTGCCTCAGTGTATAATCTCTTCTGATGCTCAAGCTTGTTCTGCTCTGCCAACTGTTGCTGCATTGCAAAAACCTTCTGTTGAGCAGCTTCCCGCTCAGAAGATCTCTCCTGCAACTCTTGTCTCTCAACCAAATATTGCATTGGATTCTCAGCTTTCAACTGTTCCCAATACTCCGAAGATTGTTCGACTTCCTCGACTTTTTTTAGATTGTCATATTCATCCTGAAGCTGATTAGCGAGTGATTGAATTGCTCGTAAAGAGTTTCTTTCCTCGTCAATTGCTTTTCTTTGCTCAGATAATTCCTGAGTCTTTTTTGTATAATCCTGCTGACGTAGAACGTAATTCTGGAGTTCCGCTTGGTCAACCTCAATCAACTCACCGTTCTCCCCAAAGGGCAGTGAATATTTTTGAGCTTCAACCTGCTGTTCTTCTCCTTGCTCTTCCTCGGTAGATTCTTCCTCAGTAATTTCTTCCTCAGAAGTCTCTTCCTCTTCAGCAGTTAAATGATCAACAGCTTCCTCGGGTTGCTCTGCTTCGAGTTCCTCAGATTCTGTTGCTTCTACTTCTTCAGGTTCAGGTTCAACACCCTTGCCTGATAATAAATTTGCAAATGCATTTTCTGCAACTTGCATTGTTCCTTGGGGTTCTGCTTGCTCACTCATTTTTTCTTAAGTTTTAATTGTGATGCTTCAAGACTCCCCTCGTTCATTATTCTTATTAGTGCTTCCTTCAATTCGTCCAATAATTTAATCCTGTTGTAATGCAGTTCTCTAATATCTTTCTCAAGCGGATCAGTAGAAATAAGTTTCTCAGTAAGAATCTTCCTTAACTCTTCCCAAGAATCATTAAAGATTTCTGCGGTATAGATCCGCTGCGCCTCTTCCGCACGAGCAATTTTTAAAGTATCTGCTGCCATTTGAATTCTTACAGAGGTTATAATACACTGGAGTTAAAGATAATTTTTTTTACGTCCCTTGTTCCTGCTGAACCTGAAACCCT
>VTLG01009141.1_pt1 | contig 11076 bp, 10 predicted proteins | sample 4694571 | NCBI WGS metagenome assembly VTLG01 (sample SAMN12604809, study PRJNA352737) | marine metagenome | biome: ENVO:00000447; feature: ENVO:00000209|ENVO:00000569|ENVO:01000036; material: ENVO:00002151; isolation source: viral sequences binned using virsorter ... | reverse complement strand
ACTCTCTCTTTTAAATATTTATTATATTAATTGAAAATGTAAAGACAGATTAACTAAAAAGTCTTTATTTTCATTTTTAGTAATATAAAATGGTGTATTAGAAGAATATAAAATAAATTGGTCTTGTTCTAAAGGAACTTTCCATCTTCTATGTTTATTTCTTCCATCGTCATATTCAAAAACAACATAACTTTCTTTAGGACCGGTTGCCACCGTATATAAACAAGATACCTCTGGTGATTCTGCTAAATGCCAATCTTTGACATTGTGATGTGTTCTTACTTGTTCACCAGTTTGTTGAATGATACCTCTTATACTTTCAATAGGTGTTGGCACGAGTGTTTGACCGTGTTCAGACCTATAATGATCTCTTAAATAATCTTGTGTCCATTGAATATGTTGATGATAAGGTACCTTAACATATTCACTCATATACCAATATTGATTGTCTTTATATCTATTGCTCATCATAAAATGAGACAAGATATGATTTTTAAGCAATCTAGTATTGACTGCGGATACCTTATCAATTTTATCAACAATATAAAATTGTTCAGTAAGCTTGTGCTTTTCTAACATAATAACCTCACTATTAATTAATAATTTAGATTACGCTTCTACCCAAGCAGAACCATTCCAATCATAAGTTTTACCTGCATCAGCGTGAACTGAATTGTCAATATTTAACTTAGTAGCTTTCCAACCTTTTGAGTTGTCAGCTTGATAAGCAGCTTCATTCCAAGTAATTTCGTATCTCCAAACCTCAGGATCAGCGCCATCATTTGTAACTGAAGGATAAGCTATAGGTGAATCCCACGTAGCAGTTGATGTATTTTTAGTCCAACTTGCGTGTGGTTGTTTTGAAAAAAACATATTATTGTCTTCGTCAAAAGTGTAACCAATACCTGCGTAGTTACCTCTTAATTTTTTAGATTGATCGCCTTCAGAACCGTCAGCATTGTAATACTTGTTACCTCTTGTGTTGTAAGAAGTTTGTATCCACATAGCCGCTGGCCATCCGTGAATTTCTTGTAGTCTGTTTTGACCTACTGATTCATCTTCTTGTCCATCAGCATTTAACATTTGGTCATTATCTAGTCCGTGTACAGCGATAACTTTTCCGTTAACGCCTAATTTAGCAAAGTGTGCCATTGTTATAATCTCCTATATTATATGAGTGCCATAATTCTCGTTTATGAGTATCACACTCAATTAATTGATTGTTAAGACTATTTATACAGAATTTAACTTATATAATTTATATTTAAAACAAGTCTTCTATCAGTATCGGTACAAGTTGAACCAGTATGTTTTAATGTAGAATCAAACTCAACATAAGTATTTTCTACACTTTTTACTTTTTTACCATTTTCAAATTTAGTGTATCCATTACAAGTGTTTATGTATAAAATACCAGTTGTGCCTTTAGGCTGGTCAATATGCATTGAGTGTTCGGTTATTTTGGAATCTCTAGTTAAACAATTAGCTTTTAATCTTGTTATTTTTTTGTGTTTAATTTTTTTAAATAAAGGTTCAAATTTAATCATATATTCTTGTGTAGTATTCATAACACCACCCTTTAAAATAAAACTAAAACAAAATTGACCATATTTACTTCCTGATCCTTGAGTAGTAACATTTTCATAAAACCAATAAAAATACTGGTCTGATAAAAAATCTTTTATGTTTTTGAAATCTTTTTTATTTAAGAAATTTTTGTATATTTTCATATTATAAAGAATTTATTGTAGAAAAAATAGAGGGATTGATTAAATTAAATTCTAAATTAAATGATATTATTGTCTTTTTTATGTCTTTTGTTACCTTAGGTGCTCTATGTATTATGAAACTAGGAAAAATAACAATATCACCCTCTTTAGCATTTATAGTGATTTTTTTGTTTATATTATATTGATCTATTAATTCTGTTTTAGGTGAGCCTTTTGGTAGCTCAAGGTAATAAACTCCTGTATAATTTTCACCGTGAGTATGCCAACCGTGTTTATTATTTTTAGTATATTGTTGATACCATATACCTTTTACTTTACAATTTTGATAATTTAAATCATTAGCACAATCGTTAAAATGTTCTTCTAATTTAGGTTTAATAAATTTTATCCACTCTCTACTATAATCTAAATTCTTTGACCAATCTAATCTATGAATTTCATCACCATAGTATTGATCTTTATTAACTAAATTATCATTATAAGAGTTGTTAATTTTTGATAAAAGATTTTCTTTGATTTGATTGTGATATTTAAAAGGTTTTAATAAAGCTGTTGTTTGAATTTTTATTTTTTTCATAGTAACTCATTATATAATAATAATATAAAAATAATTTTAACTTGTCTGATATTTATATCTAATTATTACAATACCTTTACCACCAGCTTTACCTGTTTGAGGAACTGGCCCAGCAGCGTCACCGGCTCCACCGCCACCTCCAGTATTTGCCGTTCCAGCAACACCATCATCTCCGCCACCACCTGAGCCACCTGTTTGTGTAGCTGTCGGAACTGCCGATGGATTATGACCGCCAGCACCACCTCCAGCAAAATATCTAGTTGATGAAACTGGTCCTGTTGTACCAGCACAACCAACTGCTAAACTTGGTGATACAAATGATCCTACTCCACCATTACCATTACAATCTCTTACTCCCACGCCACCAGCACCACCGCCACCGCCACCAACAGCTGACGGATTATATTGTCCATCATTTCCTTGTGGTGGACTTACAGGTGGAGTGTTTCCTGATCCTACGTGTGGAGCAGATGAGCCACTTCTATCTGTTCCGCCACCTGAACCACCGTTTCCTGCTGGACGACAAGCAGGACCTCCTGGAGATCCGCCTCCGCCACCAGTTGATGTAATAGTTGAAAATACTGAATTTGATCCGTTACCTGATACACCTGTACTTGGTTTGTCAGCAGCGCCAGCTCCTACTGTAATTGGATAAGATGTTGCTGTTACTGTAACTCCTGTCGGACTTGCTAAAGGTGAAGTAGATGGAGATGGTAATTCATATTTATTTGATACTCTAAAACCTCCAGCACCTCCTCCTCCGCCACCATCAAAACCGCCGGCACCACCGCCAGCAACTACTAGATAATCAACTTGATTTCCGCCACCTGAGTCATTACCTACTTGTGAAACTACAAAGTTACTATCACCTGTAAATGTATGTATTTTAAAATTATCAGATGTTGTAACCGTACCACCTGTAGCAGCAGTGTATTGTGGTGCTACAGAAAATAAAACACCACCAGCTTCTAAAGCTGAACTTGGAGATGTTACGCCACTATTTTTATATGCTAACCAACCTTTGTTTGAGTCAATATAAACAAAACTGGCAACCGTATTATTTGCAGTTAATGAAAAATATTGTCCTGCTGTACTATCTAATAATTGACCTTGTACATCAACGATAACCTTATTTGTACCAAAAGTGCCTGAGTAATCGGCTAAAATTATTGTATCACCTCTTGTTGGTGAGGCTGGAAATTGAACCTCTATAACACCTAAATTTGTATCTAAAAAATATCCGTTTCCTGCTGAGGCATTTAATTTTGTAGAACCATCAGCAACTGTAACAGCATTCCATTTAACACCTGTATTTGCTATTGAATCTATATTAGAGCCTGTAATTTTTGTTGTCATAATCCTATTTATTAACTACTAGATACTGGTAGCTCCCTAATTTGTATTGCTACACCATCATCTGGAGCGCCACTTTGAAAAGTTAAAGTTGTTCCAGAAATTGTATAGTCTGTTGTAGGCTTTTGTACAACTCCGTTTTCAGTAACAATTACTGAATCAACCGTAGCACCATTTGTAACTGTAAAAGTTGTATCTGAACCATCGCCTGTGTAATTTCTTGTAGTGTATGATAAACTTACAGCAGGAGAAAAATTTGCTTTTGTCATTTTTCTTAAAGCACTTGCTGAAGTATCAAAAATTAAAATTAAATCGTCATCAGCAACAGATGTCTCTGCTGTTTGACCTGTTATAGCACCTGTGCCAATTAAAGTACCAACATCATAAGCTATACCTAAAAATACTATAAATGTGGTATCGCCACTTTCTGGAGCAGCTGTAAAAACTATTTTTGTTCCACCATCTGATATATTGTAAGCAATTTCGGGTTCTTGTAAAACACCTGCTACTGATACCATTAAAGAAGCAGTTGAACCTACCGTATAATTTAAAGTAAAAGTGGTTGTAGAGCCATCTGCCGTTAAAGCTTGTTTTTCAAAACTTCCGTATGCTGGTGATCTTGCTATATATGCCATAATTTACCTATTGAAATTTATACCTTATTATTACTACACCTTTTCCACCAGCTCCGCCTGATCTTCCAGGGTGACCGCCTCCTGAACCACCGCCACCGCCTCCTGTGTTGGCTGTACCTGCGTCTCCGGCAACTGCTGGTCCTGGCCCATTACCACCGCCATTACCACCGCCACCAGAACCTCCTGGTCCTCCGTCCTGAGTTGTTCCGTTCATTCCGCCACCACCACCGCCTGCTCTAACAACAGGTGATCCTGTGATGTGATTTGTAGCACCTGCTCCACCAGCCATTGGTCCTGTCGGGCCATCTACGCCCTCAGCAGTAGCACCACCGCCACCGCCTCCCTTCATATTTCCAGGAGCGTTACCACCACCATCTCTACCTTGAGCTGGACTTACAGGTGGAGTATTTCCTGATCCACCGTTTGGTCTACAACTATTTGTTCTTGCGCCACCGCCTGAACCACCATCACCACCTTTAGTACACGAACCAGCACCGCCAAAACCACCACCTGTTGCTGTGATTGTTGAAAATACTGAATTTGATCCGCTTGCTCCCTTACATCCAGTTGATCCTGCTCCTCCACCACCAACCGTGACTGGAATTGCTCCTGGTCCTGTCAATGTAATACCTGTTGAACTTGCTAATGGACTTGCTGTATATGATCCGGCAGCACAAGATTTAGCTTCTCTAAAACCACCAGCACCTCCGCCTCCTGAACCGTCAGCACCACCGCCACCGCCACCAGCAACAACAACATAATCTACTACAGCAGGGCCACCTTGACCACCACAAGTGCTTCCTACTTTTGTAACAACAAAATTGCTATCACCTGTAAATGTATGTATTTTAAAATCACCTGATTCTGTTACCGTACCACCTGTAGCAGCAGTAAATCCAGGGTCAGTATCGTAAACACCACCTGTAAATACACCAGTTGGTGTTGTGCCAGCCGCTTGTAAAATTCTTGTTATCCAACCTTTAGCAGAATCAACATAAACAAACTCAGCCACCGTATCGTTAGTTGCTAATTTATATTGTCTTGTAGTTGTACTATCTACGTTTTGTGTGCCTGTGTTTATGATTGCGTTATTTGTAGCAAAAGTACCAGCGTAGTCAACTAATAAAATTGTATCACCTCTACTTGGTGATGTTGGAAAAAATACTTCAATAACACCTGTATTTGTATCTAGGAAATAACCTTTTCCAGCAGCAGCTGTTAAAGTTGTAGAACCATCGGCCACCGTTACGGCTTGCCAATCTGTTCCTGCTGTTACAGAACCACCTAAAGAAACAGCCGTTCCATTAATTGTTATTGAACTATTTGCTAATTTAGCATTTGCTATTGAACCTGATAAATGAACATTATCAACTGAACCGTCTGTTAAGTGTTCAGAGTCAACAGCGTCATCAGCTAGTTTAGCACCTGTGATTGCGTCAGCTCCTATTTTTGCTGTTGTTACAGCAGTTGAAGCTATTTTTGCCGTTGTTACGGCAGCGTCGGATACATCTATAAGAGAAGTATCTCTACCTGGATTAATAACATATATTTCAGCACTAGCAGCTGGGGCAACAACAAAAGTAATTCTTCTTATGTTACCACTACCGTCAGCACCAATTGTATAAGACTTACTAGAGCCTGGCTCTTGTCTTACGTTATCTACATATACAGCTAAATCAGCGTCATTATCTGGAGCGTCAACTCCTAAATCAAAAGTTTTTGTTGAACCGTCACCTGTAAAAGTGGCGTGTTCAGCTTGAGCTCTAAATATTTCGTCTGGTCTTCTTCCAATATAAGCCATTAATCGTTTTTCCTTTTTCTATTACACGTCTTCAAGTACGGTTATCAAAGCGTCTAATGAAGAACCTGCTGAACAAGATACTCTTACAACGTCAGCATTACTACCATCGTTTTGTACAACTATCTTATTTCCTGCCATTACTTCTAAACTTGAGCCCGCTGGGACCGTAGCATCCTTAACAATGAATACATCATTTGAACCGTCTTCGTTATCTAAAAATACAGAAGCTGTTACACCTGTTGATGTTTTATTTGCTAAAGTAATTCCTATAATGATTGATTCTAATGCTGAAGAACCTGCTCCTGCTGGTACCGTATAAACAGCGTCAGCTGAGGCTCCTGTGCTTGTCCCTACACTTGGTTTCGCAAATCTTTTAAAATCGTTAGCCATTTATTTTTCCCTTTTTACTATTTATAATATTATCCTAGAGCAACCGCTTGAGCAATTGCAAAAGGTTGAGTTGCTACTCTGACACTATTTTCCGTTATAGTTGTAGCGTCAAAACTTGATACACCAGTTATAGCACCAGCGCTTGATATCCCAATAATATCTTGTAAAATCAAATTTGTACTATCAGTTGTTAATACTCTATTATCTAAAATTTGTACTGCTCCTGAAGTAATACTTGATAATCCTGTGATTGTGCTAGCCAAAGCAAAAGTAACTTTATCTTGTGCTGTTACCGTAGCAGTTATTTGGTTTGATGTGCCAGCAAAAGTTATATTATCATTGGCACCAATTTGTTGAGTTGTAGATGAACTACTATCTGAAATTGTAAATCCAGCATATTGTTCACTAGTTAATTCGTTTATAGCACCAACAATACTACCTTTTTCCGTAGTTGTTAAACTAGCTTTATCACCTATATCCGTGGCAGCTAAGCTATTAAACGTGGTTCTAAACGTTTCTAAAGTGTCTGTTGTTGCTACTGATCTTACAGCCATTTTACTTCTCTAATACCTTTACTAATAAACTTTTAATTTCTCTTAATTCACTCTTTAAATTATTTATTTCTTTACAAGCATTTCTTAATTTATCACCATTTTTATTTCTTTCTTGTCTTTGTCTCAAATACAATTGAAACTCACTTTTACTTGTATTTACGACAGCATTTGTTCTAGTGTCTTTTACTAAATTTTCAAAATTTTCTATTTTAATTAAACTCATATTATATTGCCAATGCTATTGTTCTAAAATCTTTTAATCTTGCTGGTAGAGCTGATACCGTACCATTAATTACAATTTTTATTTGAAAAGATGTAAACTCTGGTAAAGAACTAGCGCTAAATTTGTAATCTTTAAAATCTAAATCTAATACAACATCACCTTTTGAAGGATCAACCGTTGTATCTGAACTACCATCTGTATTAAATGGTGTGTATGGAATATCTTCTATTCTTCTTGTCTCTTCACCACCTGATAATCTAAAGAAACATTTAATTGATGAAGTTGATCTAACACTAGCCGCTACTCTAACCTCTAATGCTGTTGAAGCATTTTCTAAATTAATTGGTTTAGTTAAATAAGAGCCTGAAGATGATCCACCTTCAGTCGCCGTGTCTTCTTCAAAATCAACCGTATTAGTTAATTTGGCGACAACTTTTGAACCATTACCTGGCGCTGAGCCCATAGTTAAAGTTGTACCTGAAACCGTAAAGTCATCAATTGGTTGTAATTTTTTACCATCTTTTTTAATCGCTAATAAGTGTACACTTGATGGCGAACCAGATAAAGTAAATGCTGTAGTTGATCCGTCGCCTGTAAGTATATCTGTTGATGATACCGTAGGATTATTTAATCTGTTAGATATGGCAAAAGAGTTAATTCTTTTTAAATCAACAATAGGGGATAAATTAGCATTTGATGAACTCATTAATAAATTAAATACAATTGATTTAGAACCTGACATTTCATTTGTTTCATTTATTTCACTAGCCACTAATTGTGGTATATCTCTGTAATAGTTATCACCTAATACAATATTTTCTGCCGCTGTTGTAGCTGCTAAACTAAATGGTGTTTCTGTACCGTGTAGTGATTTACCAGTTGTTGTTCTTAAAGTAGTTGTTAAAGATGTTTGAGGGTGTACTATATGACCAATTTGTGGTTGTAATACATCAAACAATCTATTTTGTGTAGCAGTTACACTTGAACCGCCAACATCACCAGTAGCACTAGCCGTGCCTGAAGTTGTAACATCATAACTATCTAAAGTTATATTTGAAATACTTGTGTATGTTCCGTTTATATCACTATGAGCAATACCATTGTAAGTGCCTGAAGATAATCCAGCAATTGTAACATTGTCGCTTGTAGAATGCATTCCGTGATTTTTGTGGAAAACTCTAATTAAACCTGTACCATTAAATGTTCTAATAGGATTTGCCTCTAAAGTTTTTACAGGTAAAGTTTTGTTTGCTAATGTTAAAGTACCTGAAGCTGCTGTATCAAACACAGCTTTTCTTAAAGTAAATTTTAAATCTTCCATTTGTTCAGGTGTCCAAGTACGATAGTTAGCAGATTTAAATAACACACCTGATTGTGGTTGTTTTGATACCGTTCTATCACTACCTATAACCGTTTCACCTAACCTTGATATGTAAACCGTATAATCTGTTGAATCTGAATATAAAACAATACAATACTCAACACCTTCTTGTAAATAAACAGGAGCATTAAAAGTAAATTTAGTTGCCGTAGCAGCGTCTGTGCTTATACTAATATCACCTGGATTTAAATATTTTTGTGAAAAAGGCACAATTTTTTGACCTGGGTAACCATTAACCATATTTCTAATTTCACATCTAACTGGTATAGTAGATGATTTTGTGGCAAAGAAAACATCTAAACTTGTTACAAATAAACCGTCTTCTTCATCAACAACAAATGATTGTGCTAATGGGTCAGGTCCATTTCCTCCTTGGCCACCACCTCTGTCTGGTTGTCTAACGGCAATTGTTCTACTAGCATTTCTAGTTATTGTTCTACTAGTTGTAACGGTGTTTCTTTGAGTTGTAGCCTCTCTTGTAGCAATTATGGCCTCTTGTGTAGTTTCTAATAAACCTTTAGCGTCATAATCTGCCTCTGCTGAGGTAGCCACCGCTGTTCTATCTTGGCTATTTGTAGATGAACTTGTAAGTCTGAATACTCTTTTACCTGTTCGCCATCTAGGATTTGAATCTACATTTGGATTAGGTATAGCAAATGTTCCTGAAACAGAACCTGCTGAATCTGTATTTAAATTACCACCAGCAGAACCACCTGTTGGTGTTACATAAGTTGAAATATCTATATTATCAAAGAAAGGGTGTACTCTAGTATTAGGTCTCATACCTCTAGCAGTAAATGAAATTGATCTTTCTCTAATAAAAGGAATAAAGGCGACTGACATAACTCTGTTACCTAAACTTTGTCTTAAAGTTTGTGGAACAATTGATGTTCTAATACCAGCTCTTGTTTGAACAACATCTCTACTTGTAGTTTGTACTAAAGAATTACCTTGCCAGTTTTGTCTTGTTCTAGGATTTCCTGACCATTGATCTTGCCATTCATTCCATTCTGTACCAACTGGTATTTCTTGTGAAGTATTAGCTAAACCTCTTTCTCTTAATAAGTTATCAAAAGTACCAAGGCCTGTAAATACCGTTAATTCTGGTGCTCTTCTAGTTTCTTTCCATTCATCAACTGGTGGATCTAATTCTATATTACCAATAAAATCAAATATTAAAAATGGATTTAAATTTTCTGTTTTAGAAGCAAATGGTTGTTCTAAAAAGTTTGTCTCTGTATATGGTAAAGATATTAAGTCACCAGTTTTTTGATAATTAGCAGCTGTTCTATCAGCAGATAATATAGCTGTTAAATCGTCATCAACTTCTTCTAATTCTACAATATCCTCATTAAAAGGTGTTCTTGCCTCACCCCTTGATCTGTCTATGGAAAGTTTGTAATCATTATTACCTACATCACCAACATTGTGACCTGTAAAGTTATCTACAACAAAACCATTTTTAAATCTATCAAAACCATCAGAGTCTTGTATTTGTAAAGATTGTGCGTCTTGTTCTAATAAAGAAAGTTGAGTATAATATTCTACATTTCTAATTCTGTTTTCTAAAGAACCAATATCTCTCATAGTGTATCTAATATTATCTTCTTTATCTACTTCAACCTCATCTGTATTTAATGTATAACTTGGTATTGTTAATGTGGCCAATAGTAAATGACCATCTAAATTTTCTGGCTCTAATGGGTTTAAAGCAGAGGCACCTTTTAATACTTTAATAATACCTTCTCTTGTTATAAAAACTTTATCAATTCTGTTTAAGTAAAATTCTAAGTCTGCTGTAACATCTGAATTAAATTGTACAACATCAACCGTTGAAGCACCTGTGCCGTCATAACTTCTATCATTTGAACCAGAATTAATTGTACTAGCGTCATCAACTCTTGGTCTAAAATCTAATACATCTCTTAATTCAAATTTATCACCTGTTGTATCAGATGTATAACTTGGTATATTTTCATAATCAACAACACCTGAATATGAATCAACATCAAAGTAATCACCTGAACCGTGAGCAAAGAAGTCAAAATCTACAAGTAATCTACCTGTTGGTTTTAAAGCACCAGGTTTTAATCTAATTCTACCTATGTCGTAGAAGTTATCTCTTTGACCTGTATCTAATTCAAATCTACTTGTAATATCTGTATCACTTGAAGAAGCAGCTGAACCAAAACCAGATGACATATAAACATTGTTTAAAGCAAAAACATCAGCCTTACCTAAACCAATAACACCACTTTCAATAGTAGCTTGTGATGAAATGGCAACAGTCTGATCTGAGTTTAAAGTTTTTGTTTTTGAACCAGCAACCGTTCTTTGTACCGTTGCTAAAATTTTTATTTTGTGACCTTGAAAGTTAGCACCAAAATCAAGGTTTAAAGTTTTACCTGTTGGCGAACCTGTTAAATTAAATA
>VTLG01008527.1_pt1 | contig 11076 bp, 9 predicted proteins | sample 4694571 | NCBI WGS metagenome assembly VTLG01 (sample SAMN12604809, study PRJNA352737) | marine metagenome | biome: ENVO:00000447; feature: ENVO:00000209|ENVO:00000569|ENVO:01000036; material: ENVO:00002151; isolation source: viral sequences binned using virsorter ... | reverse complement strand
CAATGACAGTTGGAGATGCGTTTAGAAATATGTTTAGTCGAATAGCAGATCATTTCTTGGATATGGCTGCAAGGATGATGGCTGCACAATTACAAAAAGGATTTCTTGGTTTATTTGGTAATTTATTTGGTGGTTTTGGTGGAGGTTTAGCTAGTTCTGCTCAGTTAGGAGCACAAGCAACAGCAATGACGGGCATACCAAGTGGTGCAGCTTTGCCAGCAGGATCTTTTAATATCACAGGTGCATTAGCTAATGGTGGTACAGCACAGAGAGGAAAGTCATATCTAGTAGGAGAAAGAGGTGCTGAAATATTTACTCCAGGAGTTACAGGTACAGTTAGTCCTAATTCTGCAATGGGTGGTATGAACATAGTTGTAAATGTAGATGCTTCTGGTTCTAATGTAGAAGGGGATGAAGAAGAAGGTAGAGCATTAGGTATTGCATTATCAGCAGCTATAGAGACAGAATTAATTAAACAGAAAAGACCTGGAGGTTTACTTGCATAATGGCTACTTTTCCATCAATCACACCAACATACGGACAGCAGAAAAGATCCGCACCAAATACTAGAACAGTTCGTTTTGCTGACGGCTACGAGCACAGAATATTATTTGGACTTGCTGCTCATCAAAATCCTAAGATATTTAATCTTACTTTTAACGTATCGGAAACAGATGCCGACACTATAGAAGGTTTCCTTGACAGTCGTGCCAATGATAGTGCCAGCTTTACTTTTACTCCACCAGGAGAAGGATTTACAAAAACAGGAACTTACTCTCAATCAGGTACTACAGTAACAATTACAATCACAAGTCATGGTGTGGCTGTAGGAGATGAACTTACTATTGATTACACTTCTGGATCTGCAACTGATGGTACTTTTCTTGTCGCTTCGGTTACTGATTCAAATGTCTTTACTGTTACTGCTGCTGCCAGTGCTACCAATAGTGGGAATGTTTCGATAACTTTATCGGGTGCAGGTCAATATGTTTGCGAGACTTGGAATAAATCTATACCATATAACAATAGAGCAACAATTCAAGCAACATTCAGAGAGGTGTTTGAACCATGAGCAGTTCTGCTATTGTTAGCAATCTTCAGAATACAAATCCGTCAGCGATAATTGAACTTTTTACCTTACAACTTGATAGTAGTTTGCATGGTGCTACTACTATTTATAGGTTTCATGCAGGTAGTAGTCTTAAAGACAATGGAGAAATAGTCTGGGCTGGTAATAGTTATCAAAGATTTCCAATAAAAGCTGAAGGTTTTGCTTTTAGACAAGGGCAGTTACCTAGACCAACATTAACTGTCAGCAATTCACTAGGAACTATCACAGCTATTTTGCTTAGTGTGAATACAACAACTGCTGGTAATGATCTTACTGGTGCAACTGTTACTCGTATCAGAACTTTGGCAAGATTTTTAGATGCTGTTAATTTTCCTGGAGACATAAACCCTTATGGAACACCAGATTCTACAGCAGAGTTTCCGCAGGAAATATATAAGATAGATAGAAAATCAGCAGAAAATAGAGAGGTGGTTCAATTTGAATTAGCATCTGTATTTGATCTTGCTGGTATTCGTGCTCCAAATAGACAATGTACTAGAGCCGAGTTTCCTTCTATTGGTACGATTGCAACATGAATTGGAAAGACGCTGCACTCAATCATGCTGAAACCGAAGACCCAAAAGAATCTGTTGGTCTTTTGTTGAATGTCAGGGGTAAAGAAAGATATTATCCTTGCCGTAATCTTTCAATGACAGCACATCAATGTTTTATTCTTGACCCAGAAGATTATGTAAAAGCTACAAATGTAGGAGAAGTAACTGCTGTTGTTCATAGTCATCCAACAACACCTCCAGAAGCTAGTCAAGCAGATAAGGTTGCTTGTGAACAAAGTGGACTTCCGTGGCATATTGTTAATCCTAAGACAAAAAAATGGGGATATTATGAACCGCAGGGATATGAAGCACCATTACTTGGTAGGCAATGGGTATGGGGTATTACAGATTGTTGGAGTTTAGTAAGAGATTATTATAAGCAAGAAAAGGGTATAGAGTTGAAAGATTATGAAAGAACTATTACTCCAGAAGAGTTTATGAAAGATCCTTTATTTGAAAGTTATGCTTGGCGAACAGGATTTAGAGAACTTAGACCAGATGAAAAATTACAGGTTGGAGATGTTTTATTGATGAGTATTTTAGATTCAACTTTAAATCATGTAGCTATTTTTCTTGGAGATGAGGTATTACATCATTTAACGGATAGACTATCTTGTAGAGAACCATATTCTCCGTGGTTGTTAAAATGCACAGGAAAGAGGTATCGTTATGCTTCGTAAAATAAAATTATACGGAGAACTTGCAAAGTTTGTAGGACATAAAGAATTTGAAGTAAAGGCAGATACTTTAGCTCATGCTGTTAGTTTTTTGATAAATAATTTTGAAGGTGTAGAGAAATATATGAGTCCAAAACATTATCAGGTAAAAGTTGGTAATTATGCAGTAGATGAATCAGAGCTTTCTCATCCTATTGGTCAGGAAGATATACATTTTATTCCTGTTATAGCTGGTGCTGGAAGAGGTCTGGGAAAAATATTACTAGGAGCAGCATTAATTGGATTTGTATTTTTATCAGGTGGTGCAAGTTTTAGTTTAAAATCAGGTTTAACTTTTAAAGAAGGACTATTAGGTAGTGCATTTTTGAATAAATCAATAGCTTATGTCGGAGGTTATTTGTTGTTGTCAGGTGTTAGCGAAATGCTTTTCCCTGTTCCTAAACCGCCTGATTTTGAATCAGAAGAAAATCCTAGATTATCATTTAGTTTCGGTGGAACGCAGCAGACAGGAAGAGCAGGAACTCCTGTCCCTTTAGTTTACGGAGAAATATTTACTGGTAGTGTTGTAATAAGTGGCAGTATTGATACTGAACAGGTACAGGCATGATTGAAAAAAAACATCTTATTAGGGGTGCAAAAGGTAATGATCCACCTCCATCTCCTCCGCAACCGACAAGAGAACCTGATACTCTTCACAGTAGACAGTTTGCTACTTTTCTTGATCTTGTTTCAGAAGGAGAAATAGAGGGTTTTGCAACAGCATCAAAAGAAGGTAGAACAAAAGGTACAACTGCATATAATAATGCTGCGTTAAAAGATGTATTCCTTAATGACACTCCAGTATTAAGAGCTTCCGCAGATTCTACTGATCCTCAAACTGTTGATTTTAATTTTCAAGATGTAAAGTTTACTCCTCGATTTGGTACTGGAGATCAAACAAAAATACCTGGAATTGAAAGTAGTGTGTCAACAACAAGTGTTGGAGTTACAGTTACCGCAAGCACTCCTGTTACTCGTCAGATAACAAATACCAATGTTGATGCAGTAAAAGTATCTATTACATTTCCACAATTACAAAAAGCTACTGATAATGGAGATTTATTAGGTTCTTCTGTTCAATTAAAGATAGCTGTTCAATATAACTCTGGCGGTTTTACTGATGTTATTACTGACACTATTAGAGGTAGAAGTGGAGATGCGTACCAAAAAGATTATCGTGTAAATATCACTGGATCGTTTCCTGTAGATATAAGAGTTAGCAGAGTTACAGCAGATAGCACAGATACTAATTTAAGAGACAGTTTTCAGTGGACAAGTTTTGGAGAGATTATTGATGATGCTTCTACTTATTTAAATAGTGCATATAGCTCGATAAGACTAGATTCAATGCAGTTTAGTTCTATTCCTGCTCGTAAATTTAGAATCAGAGGAATAAAAGTAAGGATTCCAGGAGCAGGTGCATCTAGTTCTGGTACTCCTACTGTTGATAGTAATACTGGTCGTATTGTTTATCCTGATGGTTATATTTTTAATGGTGTAATGGGTGCTGCTGTATGGACTTCGTGCCCTGCAATGGTATTACTTGATCTTCTCACAACCTCAAGGTACGGATTTGGAGATCATATAACAGATAGTTCTCTTGATCTTTTTAGTTTTGTAAATGCCAGTAAGTTTGCCAACACCCTTGTCGATGATGGTGCTGGAGGACAAGAGGCTAGATTTAGTTGCAATGTAAATATTCAAAGTCCTAAAGAAGCATTTGAATTAATAAATGATTTAGCAGGTGTGATGAGATGTATGCCGATATGGTCTGCTGGAACAATAACAATTACACAGGATAAACCTACAGATCCCAGTTATTTATTTAATTTATCTAATGTTACCGAGGAAGGTTTTTCATATTCTGGTAGTAGTTTGAAGACAAGACATAGTGTTGTATCTGTTTCATATTTTAATATGGATAGTCAGGAGGTCGACTTTGAAGTTGTTGAAGATGCAACTGCAATATCTAAAATAGGTACTGTTGTAAAACAAGTAAAAGCATTTGCCTGTACTTCAAGAGGTCAAGCAAGAAGATTAGGTAAAGCAATATTGTTTGCAGAACAAAACGAATCGGAGGTTGTTGCTTTTAATACTTCTATAGATTCTGGTGTAGTGGTTAGACCAGGTGCGATTATTGAGATTCAAGATCCAGTGAGGGCAGGAATAAGAAGAGGTGGAAGATTATCTGCTGTTACTTCTACAACTGTTGTTACTGTTGATGATACTTCTGCAACTGATTTAGCTTTAGATGCCAGTGGTAATCCTGTTGGAGATGCAACTCTAGCTGTAATTTTACCTGATGGATCGTTTGAAAGTAAGGCAATCTCATCTGTCTCAGGCGGTACTATCACTGTAAGTTCTGCTTTTTCTCAGACTCCTAATGTAAATGCAAACTTTCTTATATCAAATGTAACCACTCAATCTCAATTATTCAGAGTAATTACAGTAGAAGAAAACGATGGGATAAATTATGCGATTACTGCCTTGTCTTATGTTGAAGGCAAGTATGCGTTTATTGAAGATGGTGAAGCATTAACAGCAAGAACTGTATCTAAATTAAATTCACTTACTGAACCTCCTTCTGCTTTAAATGCTGTTGAAAGAATATTTCCTATCAATAATCAGGCTGTATCAAAGATTGTTATTAGTTGGCAACCTATTGTCGGTGTTGTGCAGTATCAAGTTAATTATAGATTTGAAGATGAAAACTTTATAAGTGAAAAAGTATCAAGACCTGATTTTGAAATAATTAACAGTAGAAAAGGAACTTATACGATCCAAGTATTTTCATACAATGTTTTAGATCAACTATCAGCTACTTCTACCAATATCACTTTTGAAGCTGTTGGTAAGACAGCAGTTCCACAGGATGTTACAGGATTACTTGTTGAGCCAGTTTCAGATCAGTTTGTGCGATTACGTTTTGATAAAGCAACAGATATTGATGTTACGCATGGTGGAAACGTGGTTGTCAGACATAGTAACCTAACAGATGGAACGGGTACATTTACTAATTCTGTTGATATTATTCCTGCTTTACCAGGAAACGTATCTGAAACATTAGTACCAGCAGTAGATGGAGAGTATATTCTTAAATTTAGAGATGATGGTGGCAGATTAAGTTCTGGAGAAACCTCTGTTGTTGTAACAACTCCTGATCCTATACCCAAGTTACTTGTATTGTCAGATAGAGAAGATACTGATGCGACTCCTTTTGCTGGAGATAAAGTTGATTGTTTCTTTTCTGATGATGTAAATGGACTTGTCCTTGGATCGTTAGAAAAATTAGATGATGTAACTGACTTTGATACCATTCCTGATTTTGATTTCTTAGGTGCTGTTGATATTACAGGTGGTCATTATGATTTTGCTTCCAAGCTAGATTTAGGTGGTAAACAACCACTTAGATTAAAACGTCATTTTGTAACACAAGGTTTTTATCCTAATGATTTAATTGATAAGAGAACTGCAAATATTGATACTTGGACAGATTTTGATGGTGCTACTGCTTTTGATGTAAACGCAAAACTATTGGTAGCAACAACTGACAGTGATCCAGCTACATCTGATTCTGCCACTTATACACAATCTGGAACGACAATAACAGTAACAAAATCTAGTCATGGATTTAGTATTGGTACTTTTGTCGATATTGATTTTACAAGTGGTGGTGCAACTGATGGATATTTTGAGGTTCAATCTGTACCAAGTAGTAGTACTTTTACTGTTACAGCATCTTCCAGTGCGACAATATCAAGTAGCAATTGTAATATTGGAGCAGGATTCACTAAGTTCAACACACTTGCCAACGGAACATTTATTGGTCGAGGATTTAGATTCAGATGTCAGATGGATTCAGATGACCCTGCACAATCTATCGAGGTGGATCAATTAGGCTATACAGCAGAACTTGATAGCAGAACTGAAACTGTAAATACTGCTATTGCATCTGGTACGTCAAGTAAGGCAGTTACGTTCCAACACGCTTTCTTTACAGGAACTTCTGAGCTTGGAGGATCTACTTCTGCTTATCTGCCTAACATTGGAATTACGATAGAAAATGCACAATCGGGCGATTTCTTTGCTTTGTCTAGCATTTCTGGAAGTGGATTTACTATTGATATTAAGAATGGCTCTAGTTTTGTTAATAGAAATTTCAAATATGCTGCAACTGGATTTGGGCGTGGTAGTTAGTATTGAATTAAGATATACTTAGATAAAAAATTGGATTAGGTAATGGCTACTCACGATTATGTTATAGATAACTCCACTGGAGCTAATGTCCGAACTGATTTAAATAATGTACTGCAAGCAATATTAACAAATAACAGTTCTGGTTCTGCTCCTAGTACTACTGCTGCATATATGTTGTGGGCTGATACAAGTAATAATATTTTGAAAATGCGTAATTCAGCAAATGATGGCTGGATTGATTTAAGAACACTTACTGGTGGTGTAACTTCTACTGCTGATGCAACAATAAATTCTCTTACTGTAGGAAAAGGTGCAAACTCTGTTGCTGGAAACACTGTTTTAGGAGAAAGTGCTTTAGATGCTTCTGTTACTGGTGGAGACAACACTGCGATTGGTAATTCAGCCTTAACTGCATTAACATCTGGTGCTAATAATGTTGCTGTTGGACATGATGCTCTTAAAGCAGACACAACTGGATTGCAGAACACAGTTGTAGGTTCTTTGGCTTTAGATGCAAGTACTACATCAAGTAATAATACAGCTATTGGATACCAAGCAATGACAGATGCTGATGGTTCTCAAGATTCCGTTGCTGTTGGTAGTGAAGCATTAGCAAATGCAACAACTGGAAGTAATAATGTAGCAGTCGGTTATCAATCATTAAAATCAATAACAGATTCAGGTGCTTGTACTGCTATTGGTTATCAAGCTCTTGAAAATAATACAACAGGTGAAGTAACTGCTGTTGGTAGTAATTCTTTATTCGCAAATACAAGCGGAGCTAGAAACACAGCGGTTGGAACTAATTCGTTAGATGCTAATACTACAGCTTCCGACAACACTGGTATTGGACATAATGCTTTAACGGCAAACACAACTGGATCATTAAACGTAGCTGTAGGTAGTGCTGCTCTTAATGCAAATAGTACTGGAGATAATAATACTGCTGTTGGCTATAACTCTTTAGGAGCTAATACAACTGGATCTGGTAATACAGCTCTTGGTAGGGGATCTTTAGATGCTAATACAACGGCTAATGACAACACAGGTCTTGGTTATTTTACTTTAACGGCAAATACAACTGGAGCAAGTAATACAGCCGTAGGATCTGACGCTTTAGCAGCTAATACTACAGCCAGTAATAATACTGCTGTTGGAAAAAGTGCATTAACAGCAAACACAACTGGAACTCAACTTACTGCTGTTGGTTCCGGTTCTTTAGATAGTAATACAACAGGTGGACAGAATACAGCAGTGGGAACTCTTGCAATGGACGTAAATACAACTGGATCGTTCAATACAGCAATGGGTGTAGGTGCTTTAGACGCAAATACTACGGCTGATAGTAATACTGCTATCGGTTACTTATCTTTATCAGCAAACACAACTGGAGGATTTTGTGTTGCCGTTGGTGCTAATGCTCTTGATGCAAATACTACTGCTAATAATAATGTAGCTGTTGGCTATAATGCCTTAACAGCTAATACCACTGGTACTACAAACGTAGGAATAGGAACAGCAGCTTTAGCAAATAGCACAACTGCTAATGATAATACTGCTGTTGGTCATGGAACGTTAGAATCAAACACAACTGGAGCCGAACAAGTTGCGGTTGGTTCCATTGCTTTAGATGCTAATACAACAGGAACAGTAAATACAGCTATTGGCTATGGTGCTATGTCAGATAATACAACTGGATCTAGCAATACTGCCATTGGTCATGTCGCTTTAGCTGATAACACTACAGCCGATAATAATGTGGCAGTCGGAAGGTCAGCCTTGAGGTTGAACACAACTGGAGCAGCAAACGTAGCTGTGGGAAATTTTGCTTTAGATGCAAATACTACAGCAAATGATAATACTGCTGTAGGCACTTCATCATTAAGTTCAAACACAACTGGAACAGCTAATACGGCTGTTGGAGCAGAGTGTTTTGATGCTGTTACTACAGGTGGTGATAATACAGGTGTTGGCTTTGCTGCTGGTTCATCTTGTACAACTGGAAGTAATAATACATATTTAGGTAGAAGGGCTGGACACACTAACTCCACTGGAAGTAACAACGTAGCCATTGGTAGAAGTGCAATGGAAGATGCTACAAATACTGCCAGAAATGTATGTATTGGTAATACTGCTGGTTTTGCGTTACAAAGTGATGATAATACTGCTGTAGGTCACGAAGCACTAAAATCAAACACAACTGGACGGGAAAATACTGCTTTTGGAGCACAGACAATGGAGTCTAATACAACTGGAGAGTTTAATGATGCCTTTGGAAGAGATGCTTTAGGTACTGGTTCTGGATTTGATAGCTGTTGTGCTTTTGGTAATAGTGCTTTAAAAAGTAATAATGCAGATGATAACGCTGCTTTTGGTTTTGTAGCTTTAGGCAATTGCACAAGTGGTGCTGCAAATACTGCTGTAGGTTCTCAGGCTTTAGATGCCCTTACAACAGCAAGTGAATGTACTGCAATAGGAGCGGATGCTGGTGGAGCTTGTACTACAGGAGGCAGAAATACTTTTTTAGGTAGAGATGCGGGTCATAATCTTACTACAGGGTCTAGGTGTGTTTTTGTTGGAGAAGCTGTTGTTGCTAGTGCAGTTGGTGTAGATTTGGAATATGTCTTAGGTGCAGGTATAGCTGGTAAGGGATCTCAAACTTGTTTCCTAGGAGGTAATACAGGCACATTTAATGAAGCAAACGAAAGTCATTTTGATACAACATCTGACTCACGAATTAAGAAAAATATCGTAAATTACGACACTGGTTTATCAATAATTAATAAATTACAGGTAAGAAATTTTGAATATAAAACAGAAGATGAAATAATTACAGATAATCCAGAGCTTAAAGATGTTGTTAAATCTGCTGTTGTAGAAAAAACAGGAACACAAACAGGTCTTATTGCACAGGAAGCCGAAGCAGTGTTGGCAAGTACTGTTGTTACTAATACTACTGGTATAAAAAGTTTACATACAGATGACATTTTCTGGCATATGTTAAATGCAATCAAAGAATTATCAGCAAAAGTCACAGCCCTCGAAGCAGGGTAAACTAAAAGTAACTTAATTTTTTATTATGGAAGAAAAAACCGCAGATGAAATCGCAGCAATCTTCTCTGCTGCTGGCGATAGCGTAACAGTTATCGGTACTGCTAAAACTGAAGATGAAACTGATGCTGATTTCAAAGACAAAATCAAACGTAATGTAGAACATCTTGAAATTATCAAGGACTACAAGAAACTTGATGAAACGACATCTATCTGGACATCTGAAGATTTTACAGCTATTGATGCAGCTATAGTAAGTGGTAAAAAACTTTATTAAATTATGAATTTACAAGAAAGATTACAGCAATTAGCTGTTGAAAGGCAAAATCTTACTATTGCTTTGCATGAAATTAATGGAGCGATGAAGATTTTGGAACAGCAGATTCTTGAGATTCAAGAGACATCCGAAGCAAACCAGCCATCAGATACAGAGGCATCAACCCCACAAGAAGCAACAGCACCATCAGAGTAAGTGGTGCTACCATTTTATTAAGAACTTCTTTGACCATGTTTCAAAAAATCGCAAACATTTTGAGTATTGTCTCATTTGTAATGGTAGCTTCTATGAGTGGTGGAGCATACCTTGGCTACAAATATGTAACATCTGAAAATTTCAAGTCTCAGGTTATGAATGAAATATTAGGAAATGTACAGGGAATGATGCCTAAAGTATTAGAAAAAGAATTACCTGATGTTACAGGAGAATCATTACCAATACCGAAAGGATTAGGAATTTGAAATGCTGGCATTGTAAAACTGAACTGATCTGGGGTGGAGATCACAGTATTGATGAGGATTTTCACCCTGTTCTTGGAGAAGAATATTCTATGGTAACTAATTTATCTTGTCCTAAATGTAATTCTTACGTAGAAGTTTATCTACCAAAATGAGTAGAAGATGGAGATACCTGAGATAAGTATTCCTGAGATATATGTTCCAGACGTACCAGAAATATACAGCCCACACTATATAACGATTACAAAACCACCTGAGATTGATGTTCCTGGTTGTACTTATCAACATCGAGATATAAAAAATACTGGTAATCGTAATTTATTACTAGAAGATCCAAATGGTGTATTTACAACGTGCGATTTTCCATTTCCTAGCTTTATACCACTTGACTATACACCTGAGAATCTTGTCATTACAGAAGAACCGCTTGTTGATAATGAACCACCGCCCTTACCAGAAACAGAACAGCCAAAGATTCCTCCACTACCTGACCCTCCTCCACCAGATTTTCCACCCTGTCCTGGTAAAAATGACCAAAGAGTAGGAGACTTTCGTAACGATAAAAAGTTAGAACGTGTTATCGGGCATGAAAGAGGGCAAGATGGGTCTGAATGTATAACTCTTTATGAAAGCGTTCCGTTTAAAGATCAATACATTCCGTCTGCTCCACAGTTTGTTGGGGTTTTTAGCCTTGCTTTGGTTGGTGCTTCTG
>VTLG01001518.1_pt1 | contig 11077 bp, 13 predicted proteins | sample 4694571 | NCBI WGS metagenome assembly VTLG01 (sample SAMN12604809, study PRJNA352737) | marine metagenome | biome: ENVO:00000447; feature: ENVO:00000209|ENVO:00000569|ENVO:01000036; material: ENVO:00002151; isolation source: viral sequences binned using virsorter ... | reverse complement strand
TCCCGCAGATGATCGGAGAGGCCATCATGGAGTACGAAAAGAATGGATAACTGCACCCCGCTTACCGCAGTGCTGGCGGTCGAGCTTTACCTGGACAAGTACACGGCCATTGAGAAAGTAGAGGCTCTGTACCCCCAGTTCGATGAGAAGTACCAGCACGAGGTCGCGCTCAAGTGGGAGCGCACGGCCTTCCACGTCACCTTCAAGAACATGAACATCGAAACAAAGAACAAGTTCGTCCAGCTTGCCCTCGTTGACTGCGGAGACGAGTCTGAGCAGAGGATAATAGTAGCGCGTGAAAGGAGTAAAAAGATGAAAGGCAAACCACCTATGGGAGCTTGGTCGGGATGAGCAATACAGTAAACGTGAACAGGACTTGCGACAGTGATCAGTGGTGGACGCCGCTACACATACTCGTGGGGGTAAAGATGTTTTTCGCCGAGGCACTGGGGGGTGACCCGCGGATACCGCTGGACCCTGCGACCGACGAGTCTAACCCCACGGGGGCCGAGACATTCTACAGTTCTAAGGGGGAGGATGAACCCTGGTGGGACGGCACCTTCGTGAACCCCCCATACGGGAAGGACATCAAAAAATTCACCGCAAAAATAAAAGAGGAGACTGCGAACGGGGTGTTGGTCGTGGCGCTCCTACCCGCCACCCGCGGCGAACAGAAGTACTGGCAGGAGGAAGTGTACAACGACAAGCTCAGTAGCTTGTGCCTGGTGCGTAAGCGCCTGCACTTCCTCAAGCCTGACGGGGAAGAGCGCGGGTCGGCCCCCTTCGCCAGCACGTTGTTTTTCTATAACGCCTACTGGGCTGACGTGAGTAAGTCATTTAAGGATATTGGTAAGTGTATTGAGATCGGGAAAGTAATTTAAGCGAGGCACCTCATGGAAAGATATAAGTTGAACGGTCTGTATACCGACAAGGAACCGAAGGACAATCCCAAGATACTGTTCTTCGACATGGAGACTGACGGGCTGGACCCCACAGTCATCCATTGCATTGTGACCCTGGACAACGAGGGGAACATCAACCGCTACAACTGGGCGAAGATCGGCAATATGCTGGAGGGGCTTGAGGCTATCGCCGATGCCGATATGCTCATAGGCCACAACATAATTGCTTATGACCTGCCAGCCATCGCCAAGATACACCGCGGCTGGGAAACCTACGCCTGCGTGAGAGACACCCTGCTCTGCACCAGGCTGGCGTGGCCCCACATCAGAACGAGCGACTACAAGGATGAGAACTTTGACAACAAGCTGGCAGGGTCCCACTCACTGAAGGCGTGGGGCATACGGCTGGGGTTCGAGAAGTATTCCTACGGGGAACAGGAGAACGCCTGGGACGAGTGGACCCCTGAGATGGAGGACTACTGCGAGAGGGACGTGCTGGTTACCCAGCGCCTCTGGCAGGAGTACCTGAAGAGCGGGTTCCCCGACGAGGTCCTTGAGTTCGAGAGTCATGTGCATGACCTCATGGAGCTGATGACCTGGCGTGGGTTTCACTTCGATGTCCAGGGGGGCGAGAAGCTCTACGTCCAGTTCCTCAAGGAGCGGGAGGACCTGGAGAAAAAACTGCAGGACCTGTTCCCGCCAAAAGAGATCCAGATGAAAACCAAGGTGAAGATAGCTCCCTTCAACCCGGGGAGCCGCCTGCAGATCGCCGAGCGGTTCCAGGAGAAGGGGTGGAAGCCAGCCGAGTTCACATCTGACGGGCGCCCCCGCATTGACGAGGCAGTGCTGGACAGCCTGGCCGAAGAACACCCCGAGGCCAAGTACCTTAAGAACTACCTGTTGATCCAGAAGCGTATGGGGCAGTTGGCCGAGGGTAAGTCTTCGTGGCTGGGCCTGGTGGACGAGGACCAGCGCATCCATGGGCGCGTGATCTCCTGCGGGGGAACCGTCAGCCACCGCATGGCCCACCACTCCCCGAACCTGTCGCAGGTCCCGGCGCTGGGGTCCGAGTACGGCGAGGAATGCCGCGCCCTCTTCTGCGCCCCCGAGGGTTACAAGCTCGTCGGGGTGGACCTGTCCTCTATCGAGCTGCGAGTACTGGCACACTACCTTGCCTACTGGGACGATGGGAAGTACGCGAGGGAGTGTGAGGATGGCGACATCCATGCCAAAACCCAAGCTATCGTTGGCCTTACGGAAAGACGCCAAGCCAAGATTTTCCAGTTCTCCCTCATCTACGGGGCGGGTAACCAGCACCTGGGGAAGATCGTAGGCGGCGGGCTTAAAGAAGGAAAGGCTCTGCGGAAGAAGTTCTATAGTAAGAACCCTGCATTCAAGAAATTCATTGAGCAGGTAAAGCACAAAGCCAAGACCGAGAAAAGACTTGTGGCCCTGGACGGGCGCCCGCTCTACCCGCGCTCCCTGCATAGCGCACCCAACCTGTTAATACAAAGCGCTGCTGCAATCCTTGCGAAGCGGGCGACCCTGAACCACGCCGCCATTCTTATGGGCCGTGGCATTGAGATCCAGAAGGACTTCAACTTGGTTGCCCACGTCCATGACGAGTGGCAGTTGGAGGTGAGAGAAGAGTATGCCGAAGAAACAGCGGCCTGTGCGGAAGAAGCGATCCGCGCCGCAGGCGAACTCTACAACCTCAGGGTCAGACTCGACGGAGAAGCGAAGGTCGGAAACAACTGGGCAGAAACTCACTGAAGAATGGATAGCGTATGTAGCGGGATACCTGGACGGCGAGGGTTGCTTCATGTATAGGACCTCTCCGACTATCGAGATAGCTTCGGTGTTCCCCTATACTCTCAGGCTGTTTGCGGAATCATTCGGTGGCAATGTAAAGAGGAGGGATAGAAAAGATGATGACGTAAGGAAAACATTTTATCATTTCAGGATATTCGGGGAGGGTGCGCTTGATCTCATTCGGCTCACCCTGCCGTATCTGCATGAGAAGAAGCAGCAGGCCGAGCTGGTACTGCTGATGAGGAAAGCGAAACCAGGCCCAGAGCGTGAGGGGCTGAAGGCACAACTGAGCGCGATGAAGAAGATAGAGTATGAGTAAAGAAAAATTCGATTTCACCTACCTGAGTTTAGGGGCTGGCATTCAAAGCACGGCTCTATTGCTCATGGCTAATAAGCCAGAGTTGCGTGAGAAGTACGGCATACCCCTGCCGTCATACGCTGTGTTTTCCGACACCCAGAGTGAACACCCGTGGCTCTATGCTCACCTGGAAAAACTAAAAGAGCTGTCGGACATACCGATAGATGTGGTTACCGCTGGCAACCTGGGTGAAGAGACACTGCACGGCAGGCCGGGGCTTACTCCTGAAGGTAAGCCCTATAAGAAGTTCGTTTCGATCCCCGTGTTCTCTATGGAAAACGGGGAGCGTCAGCTCTTAAGGAGACAGTGTACTAATACCCATAAATTGGCACCTATACGGCGGTGGTGTAGAGCTAAATTAGGATACGAGCCGAAGCAGCACGTCAAGGAAAGGGTGCGTGTCCTTATAGGGATCTCGCTTGAGGAGGCTACGCGGATGAAGCCCTCGCGGGATAAATGGGTAACGAACACCTTCCCCCTCGTAGACGCACGGGTCACTAGGGGGCAATGCCTGGAGATTATAGAAGCAGAGGGGTGGCCGCGCCCAGAGAAGAGCGCGTGTACATACTGTGCGTTTCATAGTTCAGACCATTGGAAGCGACTGAAGGAACACCACCCAGGCATCTTCCAAGAGGTCTGTGAGTTTGATGAGGCTATTAGAAACCTGAGTCAGAAGGGTGAAGAGGCACCCATATTTTTACACGACTCCTGTAGGCCGCTGGCTGAAGTAAATTTTGACAGCAACCAAAGGGAGTTCGACTTTTTTGAAAACGAGTGTGAAGGAATGTGCGGAGTTTAGGAGGCACCTATGCGGAAAATGCGTAAGCTGAAGAAGCAGAACACCCTGATTGTGGACGGGGATATATTGATCCACAGGACCGCGGCGAGGGTTGAAACCTCAGTCTGCTGGGACCCCGACAGGGAGATATGGTCTACCTACGGGGACCTCAAGGAGGCCAAGGCTATTGTCGAGGCCGAGGTTAATTACCTGCGTGAGCTGTTGGGTGGGGTCCATGTGATCTTCACCCTGTCCCCCAGGAAGACTTTCAGGCACGACCTCTATCCGGAGTACAAGGCGAACCGTAAGAACAAGCCCAAGCCTATGCTCTTCTCCCCGCTGCGTGAGTGGACTAAGACAGCCTATGATTCCTGGGAATTCCCCAACCTTGAGGCTGACGATGTGATGGGCATCCTTGCCAAGAGCCACACCGTCCCGGCCCCGAAGATAATCATCTCAGCGGATCACGACATGGAGGGGGTGCCGTGCAACCTGTACAAACCCGGCAGTAACCGCAACCGGGTGAAGACCATCACCTATAAAGAGGCGAACAAGTATCACCTGTACCAGACGTTGACGGGGGACTCAGGGGATAACTACCCCGGGGCGCCCGGGATTGGCCCTAAGCGGGCCGAGGCTGTGCTGCAGGAGTGGACCTGGGACGAGGTTGTCGCGGCGTATGAGTCCAAGGGTTTGAATGAAACCGAGGCGCTGCTGCAGGCGCGGCTTGCAAAGATACTGACGCCTTCGCTTTACGACATTAAGTCAGGGAGAATTAAGCTATGGACTCCGTGAAAGTAATATCGGAGGAAAGTAAGGATAGCCCTACGGAAGAAACCTTCCCCGCTGTACCGAAAGCTCTGCTCGAAAAGCTCGAGAAAATCTTCCCCGACTCATGCCCTAAACCTGGCATGGAAAGGGACGAGATATTCTTTCGTTCCGGTCGGCGCGATACAGTTAATTACCTCAGGATGAGGTATGAAGAACAGGTAGAAAAAGCAAGAGGTTGACAATGTGTTTCGCTCCCACCCCTAAGATGCCGCCTATACCCCCGACACCCGCGGGTCCCCCGCCGCGTTCGGAAGAGTCGGCTACCAGGGTGAGAGCGTCTGACCCCCTCTTTGCCCGCCTGGGCCGTGCGGGTACTTCCGGTTTCTCCCAGAGAAGCTCCCTGCGTATCCCCCTGAACACGGGCTTCGGTAACACCCTGAACGCATAGACAAGGTATATAGATGTTTTTACACGCTTCATCGGTCGCCTCTCTCTACGAGAGGTTAGCCCTGCAACGGGCGCCTTACCTGGAGCGGGCGCGGGACGTGTCCAAGCTCACGATCCCCCACCTCTTACCAGACGAGGACCACAACGAAAGCAACAAACTCTATACCCCCTACCAATCAGTGGGTTCGCGGGCGGTGGCTTCACTTAGCTCTAAGCTCTTAATGTCGCTTTTCCCCCCGAACACGCCGTTCTTCCGTCTCATGGTGGACCCCTACAAACTAGGGGAACTATCTGACGACCCCCAAATACGGACGGAAGTTGAAACCACGCTCAATAATATTGAGCAGGCTGTGATGACTGAGATTGAAACTAAGAGTTATCGACCAGCCATTCACGAGGCACTCAAGCAGCTCATCATTGCCGGCAATTGCCTGGTGCGCCTGAACGACGACGGCGACCTGATGAGCTACAAGCTCAATCGTTATTGTGTTAAGAGAGATCCCGAGGGGGCTGTGCAGCTTATCATCCTCAAGGAATCTATCGCCCCCGCTATGCTCCCAGAGCATTTACGCGCCCTGAGTGAGCAGCAGACCACCCGGGTAGAGGACGTTATAGATGTCTATACCTGCATTCACCGCGTGGACGAGAAGACCTTTGAAGTCTGGCAGGAAGTCCTGGGTGAGAAGGTAGAGGAGACTGTAGGCACCTACCCCGTAGACAAGCTGCCGTGGGTTGCGCTCCGCATGGAGGTCGTAACCGGGCAGTCTTACGGGTACGGGTATGCCACCAGCTACCTGGGGGACCTGAAGAGCCTTGAGGGGCTGTCGCAGTCTATCGTTGAGGCCGCTGCCGTAAGCTCCAAGTGTATCTTCCTCGTGGACCCGGCTTCCCAGACCCGCGCCCGCACACTCGCTGACGCCCCCAACGGGGCTATCAGGGAGGGCCGGGCTTCTGACGTTACGGTGGTCAACATGGGGAACAAGGGTGCCGACCTGCGTATCGCCATGGAAACCGTCAACACCATCAGGGAGCGGCTGGGCCTGGCATTCCTCATGCACCAGTCGCTGCAGCGTCAGGGTGAGCGGGTCACAGCTACGGAGATCAGGCTGTTGGCGTCCGAGCTGGAGGAGATCCTTTCGGGGACCTACTCGCTCCTGTCCACCGAACTGCAGCTTCCCCTGGTGTCCCTTATCATAGACAAGATGCAGAAGGAACGGCGCCTGCCGAAGATACCCAAGGATATTATTCACCCGACAATCGTTACGGGTGTCGAGGCGCTGGGGCGCGGGCATGACCTGCAGCGCCTGGACGTGTTTATCCAGGGCGCCATACAGAGTCTTGGACCGGAGATGCTGGCGCAGTTCATAGACATCAGGAACTACCTTGACCGGCGGGCCGTGGCACTGGGCTTGACGGTGGAGGGTTTGATTAAAACAGAAGAGCAGGTCCAGGCAGAGCGCCAACAGGCAGCGATGCAACAGGCCGTACAGACGCTTGGACCGGACGCGATGAAGATAGCGGGCCAGCAGGCCCAGCAGGCACCACAACCAGGAGGATAGTATGGCAGAAGACGTGAAGATCCCCGCGGGGGAACAAACGGGAGCAGACGCTCCTGACGCGAAAGAGGTTCGTATAACTGACGAAGGTTCCAAAGGCGGCGGGAACCAGTACGAGGTGTCGGTCAGTTCGGAAACACCCGAGGAGACTGAGCGCCCCGAGTGGCTGGACGAGAAGTTCGAGTCACCCGAAGCTCTCGCCGAGGCGTACAAGAACCTGGAGCAGAAGATGGGTGGCGAGGCGCCCGAGAAACTCGAGACAATCGGGGACGCCCCCGAGGTCGCTGAGATAGGTGATATTGACCAGTCAAAGCTGGAGCCTTTTGCGAAGGAATACTTCGAGAAGGGTGAGCTGTCGGAGGACTCCTTCGGCCAGCTCGAGGGCATGGGACTCTCCCGCGATATTGTTACGGCCTTCATTGACGGCCAGCGGGCGCAGCAGCAGCAAGAGGTCAACAAGATCCATACGCTGGCAGGCGGTCAGGAGCAGTACCAGTCAACCCTGGACTGGGCCGCGGCGAACCTGTCGCAGGAAGAACAGACGGCCTACAACAGTACAGTCGAAAGTGGTGACTTTGAAGCCGCGGCTATCGCGGTCAAGGGTTTACAGGCGCGGCACCACCAGGCAGAGGGGACCGCTCCCCAGTTACTCAAGAGCGAACCCGAGGGTCCCGGTGGTCCCGTGCCTTATGAGAGTATCGCGCAGCTCACCTCTGATATGCAGAGCCGGGATTACAAGAACGACCCCGCGTTCCGTAAGAAGGTTGAGAACCGATTGGCAATTTCAGACATAATGGGATAACGATATGAAACCTGGATGGAAAACTACCGAAGCCTGGTTCACAGGTGTGGTGGGATGGCTCATGCACAACGTGCTGAACTCATCCGATGATTGGAAGGTGAAGACCGCCGCCGCCCTGGGCGCGGCCATCGTCGCCGCTGTGTACATCTGGTCGAGGACCAAGGTCAAGCTAACCAATGAATAAACTTTTATTTCTAATGAGTATGCCCCTTCTCACTTCAGGCTGCTCATTATTGTCGGCACCATTGCGCCTCGCTGACGGTATCTCCACCACCGTCGGCGAGGTTGCGGCACAAGAACTCGATGTCTACGGACCCGCCATTGGCGATCTCGTAGGTGTCGTTACTGGCAATCCCATAATCGGGGCCGCTACGGCGGCTGCGCTGCTGGGTATATCTTCACTTCTATTCAGAAGGAAGAAGAACTGATCGCAGGTCTGCCGGGGTCTGGCGTTGTCCAGGTAACCCTCTGTGACGGGTGCAGTATCAGATAGCCTATGTGTCCCTGAACGGGACTTTAACTTCTGACACTTCATCTCTAATGGAGACTTAACATGGCCCTATCAAGACTTGGTCAAGTTAATGCTGCTGGCGATGCTAATGCCCTATTTTTGAAGGTCTTCAGTGGGGAAGTCCTCTCGACTTTCTCTGAAGCCAACAAATTTATGGACAAAGGAATCGTCAGAACCATATCGAGTGGTAAATCCGCTCAGTTCCCCGTAGTTGGTACGGCTAGTGCCGATTGGCACACCCCCGGCGAATCGGTTATTTCCGACTTATCCGCTGGTGGTAGCGCGTACCTTTCCTCTGTCAACCAAAACGAGCGTGAGATATTCATCGATGAGTGCCTGGTATCAGGCGTGATGATCGATGATCTCGACAGCCTCAAGAATCACTGGGATCACCGCAGTGAGTACTCGAGTCTTATCGGTCGCGCTCTGGCTAAGGAAGCCGATTCGCACATCCTTGCCACCGCTCTCGCGGCTGGCTTGACAACGACAGCGAACGTAACTGGTGGCCCGACTAATGCCGTCATTACGAGCGCTGATTCCGACACCGTGGTCGCTGATTTCATCAGCGCCATCTTCCTCGCTGCAGAGCAGTTGGATCTGGTGGACGTTCCTAAAGAGGATCGTTGGTGTGCTGTCGCTCCTGGTCAGTACTACAACCTGGCTGGCGTTGACTCGAAGTTGGTCAACCGCGATTACACTGATGCCGGTAACGGCGACATCGCTTCTGGTGTTGTCCTTCGTGTTGCTGGTTTCAACATTGTCGCGACCAACAACTTCGGCAGCGGCGACCTCACTGGTACTACTGACACTGGTGCCAACAACTCACCGTTCCCAGAAGGGGGCGGTAATGGCTACAACGGCAACTGGGAGAACGTAGAGGCGCTTTGCTTCCATCGTTCTGCTGTCGGTACGGTCAAGATGTCTGATCTTCAGGTCCTCTCTGATTATCAGACTGACAGGCTGGCCTGGCTCTTGGTCGCCCGTTACGCTATGGGACACAGCTACTTGCGTCCCGAGGCGGCAACGGTCATCAAGAGTACCTAAGAATCGCTGGTAACCTTCGGGTTACTAAGTGGTGCCTCGAGGGGGAAGGACTTCGGTTCTTCCCCCTTTTTTTCATTTTCAGGAGAAGATAAATGGCTACTACCTTTACGACTGAGCTTGAAGCTGTCAATGTCATGCTCTCAGCGGTTGGTACAGCCCCGGTCAACTCCATCACTGGGTCCGTGGGTGCAGACGTATCCATGGCTACCAACATACTGACAGAGGTGCGGCGCGAGGTTCTGTCCCGTGGCTGGGCCTTCAACTACGAACAGAAGGTCGAGCTGACACCGGACGGCAGCAACATAGTTACCCTGGCAGAGAACGTCCTGAGGATAGACGCCCACCCGGGCTACCACACGAACCTGGACATCGTCCAGCGCGGCACCTCGCTCTATGACAGAAAAAACCACACCACCACGTTCACCGATTCCAAGCTGACCGTGGACATCATGTACCACCTGGAGTGGATCGCGCTACCCGAAGCGGCCCGGCGCTACATGATGGTACGAGCGGCCCGCATATTCGCTGACCGCCTGGTGGGCTACAACCATCAACACGCCTTCAGCATGGCTGACGAGATCCAGGCGCTTGGGGACCTCAAGGAAACCGAGGGTGACACGGGTGATTTCAACATGAGGGATCACTGGGACGTCACGAGGATCATCAACCGTGGTAGCCCGCTGAACCTGACGAGCTTCTAATGCCCCTGATTACCACCAGCACCCCGAATATGCTTGGGGGCGTAAGCCAGCAACCCGCGGAGCTTCGGTTCCCCGAGCAATGCGAGGAGCAGGAGAACGGGCTGGCTACGGTTATCGAGGGGATGCACAAGCGGCCCCACACCGAGCATCTGGGGGTTATGCCGAACGCACCCTCTGGCCTTTCGTACTGGCACCTGATCAACAGGAGTATATCTGAGCGCTACGCCGTGGGGATCTCAGACGGCGACCTGAAGGTCTACGGTTTCACGGACCCCACCACCGCGGCTGTTATCAATGACACCGGGGGTGACCCGGTAGAGGCGGCTGACCTGACCTACCTTGCGGGTTCAGCCTGCAGCACTGACGTTGAGTGCCTGACGGTAGGCGACTACACCTGGGTCCTCAACAAGGCAATCCAGCCGAAGATGAAGTCGGCCACCTCGCCAGCTCGAAACAAGGAAGCCCTGGTGTTCGTGAAGACGGGCAACTACTCGACGGAATACAAGATCACCTTATCCCTTTCAGACGGTGGTAGTGAGAGTACGGTTCAGTACACCACCCAGGACTCCAGCGCTGCTGCGAATGAACCTGACATACAAACCAACAATATCGCGGCGGCTCTTGAATCTGCGTTAACCAACGGAACTACATTCGCTTCGGCCTATAGCGGCAGTCTCACCCGCTCCGGTTCCCTGCTGGGTTCAACCGGCCTCGACACCGACGACTGGACGGTGACCCGTTCGGGGTCCGTCGTTCACATCCAGCGTGACGACTCAGCCGACTTCAGGATCAAGGTTGAAGACTCCGTGGGTAACACGAACCTCATCGGAGTCAAGGACACCATACAGACCTTCACCAAGCTGCCCACAACGGCGCCCGATGGTTTCGTAACCGAGATAGCTGGCGACCCCGACCTGAGCATGGAGGGGGCCACGAGCTACTACGTCAAGTTTGAAACCAAGGATGGCTCCACCTTCTCTGAGGGCATCTGGGAGGAAACCCTGGCACCCGGGATTGAATACCAGCTCGACCCACTGACCATGCCTCACCTGTTGATCCGCAAGTCTGACGGCAAGTTCCTGTGGACCCCGGCAGACGGGGAGACTCGTACCCAGTCACCCGCTGTCGCCGTGGACGTTCCCGGCTGGACGGAACAAGCCGCGGGGGACGCTACGACAAACCCGCGGCCTGACTTTGTGGCGACCTCTGCGGGCGCTGACGGCAACGCCATCAGAGGTATATCGTTCTTCCAGGACCGCCTGGTTATCCTGTCTGCCGAAACCACCACCTTCTCTGAGAGCGGGCAGTACTTCAACTTCTTCAGGACCTCTGTAACGGACCTGCTGGACACGGCGCGTATCTCAGTCATAGCCGCGCACCCCAAGGTGAGCCTGC
>VTLG01015478.1_pt1 | contig 11078 bp, 11 predicted proteins | sample 4694571 | NCBI WGS metagenome assembly VTLG01 (sample SAMN12604809, study PRJNA352737) | marine metagenome | biome: ENVO:00000447; feature: ENVO:00000209|ENVO:00000569|ENVO:01000036; material: ENVO:00002151; isolation source: viral sequences binned using virsorter ... | reverse complement strand
TTTTATCTCCTAATCTGGTATATTTCTAGCACTGGAGGTTTTACCTCCCCCCATCCAATAATCGTATGCCGCCTTTTGTTTCTTTAGATTTTCAACTTCCTGGCGGAGTAATAAGCCTTTTGTTATTTTGTCAAATACATCGTACATTGGTTTAAACTCTCCCGGATCAGTAGCAACCAAGGATGATGTCATTGCTTGAGAAGCTGCTCCTGCTGGGTCAGTAGATGCATTAATATCTGCTAGAGCTTGTGCTTTTGCCTTTATTAAATTTTGCTGAACCGCTTTGGCTGCTCGATCACCTTTTTCTGCAGCATCAACTTCTGCCTTTGCATAAGTTTTATCCAGTAAGGTATTCCTATCCACTGCAGTAGAACTTCTGTTTAACCCCTGTCTGGCTAATGCAGCCCCTAAATCTTCTCTTGCACCAGCCCTTTGCTCGTTAATCCCTGTAACTGGGGCATTCATCACATAGTTTTTGTACTTCCTCCTGATAGGATCACCATAAGCAAAAGCATCAGAATCAAGGCCGTAGGGAGCAAAAGTTTGATCAACTTGATCTCTTGCCTTCTTCCTTTCTGCTCTCAGCCATGCCTGGTATTCGGCTTCGGCATCAGATGCATCATCGCCTCCGCCTCCGCCTCCGCTAAAGAGACTATTAAAAAAGTCCGATACTGGATTCCCCATATTACTCCTATCCTGCTTCGTTTAGTTCGTAATGGACTGCACAATTGCCCAATGTTGCTGCACCATCCTTGGAATTAACCATTCTCAGTGCAAGATGTGTTGAGGTGGAGCTTAAAGAAACTCTCCCCATTCCATACGTTGCCTTATTAATCGTTGCGGCTGTTTCGTATTGGGTAATATCCGTTGGATCAGTACCCACTGAAACAACCCAATCACTACTACAGACTGCATCCAACCCTGTCCACATTTTATTTGTTGCAGGCTTGCCTGCATCCAGAAATGGGAGTTGTACTGTTACAACAGATGAATCATATTCATTATTTAGTTTTCCTCCAAGGGAATATATTTTATCCCCTGCCCTGCAAAGTAGTTCTGTCCCATCAAATGCCCAATCTGTAATTGGCTCAACATCTCCATTTGCATCGGTGAACCCATGCTCATAGACTGACCATGCAGAAATCTTGGAAGATGGAAAGTAGCTAAAGACATAGACCTTAGCCCCTAAAGCAAGCAAGTACCTTCCGTCCCTTGGGTCTACTATTCCAACTGCTGATCTTGCACCTTCAGGATCGGCAGCAATTGCTTCCAGAATAATGGTATCTATAGGGTTTCCAATATCGCCAACATGGGCCGAATTTGAAGAATCCCTTGCCCTCAAGGAACGAATACCAGACCTTGAAAGATAGAAAACATCAGAGTCTCCAATTTCTGTTACACTCTTCCCTGAGAGAGTACCAGTATTGTTTAAAATCTGTACCCTGGAATAATTATCCGGGTCTGGATCGCTTTTCCAGATTTGAATAACATCAAGACCAAATACTGCAAGATTCTCAAAATAAGGAGCAATTGCCACCAGCTCCTCTGCACCTCTTGAGTGGTTTGATAATGTCCTGAATCCTGCATTATTACTTCCTGCAGTCCAATAATCAGGTGTTCCATTACCGTTAGAGTCAAGACCACAATTATGCCATCTATCATCACTCAAGGCATGCATCTGGTTATCGAATGCACGAACAAATCCTCCACCAAGGTAATACCCTGTAGCAAGTGTTCCTCCTCCTACAGTAGCACTGAGGTTTTCCACATTATTTGATTCATCCAGGACTCCAGTTTTAGTTACAGCCAATGCAAGGTTATAGGTAGAACCTGGTTCTTTAGCAATAACATTTATTGCATTAGTGCTACTGCCTGTACCTGTAGTAGCTTCCCATTCTGGATCAGTAAATGTGCTGTTAATCTCTTCTGCAACTTTTGTAGCAGTGTATTCATTTGAGGTTTCCCAGAGAATTGGATTTGCAATAATTGACTTTCCTCCTACAGTAATATCCGTAATTGCATTATCCACTCCTCCACTCAATGCAGATATTGAAGAGCCTCCTGCTCCGCAGTTAATATCAAAATCTCCTTCCAATTCTCCAACAACGGCAAATCCATTTGGCCCTGTTCCTCTTGTGTCTGAAGTTATGGTTACTGAATTATTACTTGAAGAACCAGTATAGTTAGGTGTACTTGTAGTATTATTGATTGCAAGAGCAATTGCGGCTGCTGCAGTGTCATTATCTCCTGTATGTGCAACAGGAGATGAAATTATATCCACATTATTCACACGCAAAGTCCTCAAGTTATTACCTGGAATATTAGTTCCACTATCTATAGTAAAGGTTGATGTAGCTTTATCCCCGGTTGCAGAGGTTAAAGAACCTGTATTTATTTTAATCCAGCCTCTTGACCTTCCTTCAATCCAGTCATCTATTCTGTTATTCGGGGTTGTGTTTGTATTACTATAACCATCCCAGTAATGATATATTGAACCATCATCAAACAGTATGGAGGCATAAACATTCCCATCAAAAAAATCCCAGCCTAATACTTTTTTCATAGGTTCATTCCCAGTTGAATAAGCAGGGTGCTGAAACCTTATATAACTAAGACTTGGGGGTAATGATGATGATAATGTAACACTATCATCACCAAAAACATACACTCTTCCTCCGCCTGCTGCTAAACCTTTTGTGTTGTTTGCAGGCAGTGTTGCCCATAGCTTAAATGCCCTTCTTTTTTCAATTTCTCCACCCCTTGTAATATGAGCATTAGTCAATGTTATTGCAGTACCCGGGACTGAAGTTATTACAGTCCTTCTGGTGTCAATTCCACCCTTAAAGTCTTCAACCAATACATACGGCATTATTCAGTCCTCGCTATCAGGAGTGGGCCTCTTGGTGTGTACTTATCTGGGTCTTCATCGCCAAAAACTATGGGTTCGCCTTTTGAAAGTCTACCCTTAACCCTTAGATAATGTGCCTGAGCCTGCCCCATTTTGAGCTGTGCATCGGCACTCTTTTGTCTTGTAAGAAGCTCTGATGCAGCAAAAAGGACAATAAGCTGGTCATCAAGGTCAGCCGTATCAGTTTTTGCAGATAACGGATTAAGGTTTTTTACTCCTTCCAAGCGGATAATACCATCCCCTGTAGCAGAATCTCCATTGTTAGATGGAACAGGCCAAACCTCAATCTGCCCTGCAACATCTCCATACGCCTCATACCTCATAATAGGCCATGAACGAGTACCCCTATCAGAGTCATATTGATTGTAATGTGATTGGTCTATTCCATATTTAACCCTATCCCACCTACTACCCCACTTAAACTTTGCAGATTCGATTCTCTCCAAGGTTAGACCGGAAGGTACATTGTAATATCTCTGTCCTGCCTGCATTACTATATCTTTTTTTGTGTGAAGGAAAGGCCATGAAAAATCCTCCCATAGCCTCCTTTGCACCCTGTTCAAGAGCTTCAGCATCGTAGCTTCTGTTGCCTGACCTAAGTTAGCTGACAAGGAATGCCCAGCTTCTGCTCTTAGATCGTCCAGTAATACTTGTAAGGTAGTATTTCGTGCCATTTATATCCTTATACAGCTTCTACAGGTTCATCTTCAGCAACTTCTTCTTCGATTTCCATGTGCTTAGTAACCTGTTTTTTAGCTTTCTTTGTCCCACCTTTAGGGAATTTTCCTATCGGTTCAGCTCCAGGCTCTAATATAGATGGAGGGAGGTTTAGGCTACTGATTTCTAATGGCAGATCGCCATAGACACCAAACACGTTCTCAACCTTATCTCCATACCTGGAAGTTAATCTAGTTCTTTCTGTGCCAGAGTCATAATCTTGCTTGCCTGTGAAGCAAATATTTGTTACGCCACCACTATGGATATATCTCAATATTGCTATTTCAGGGACAGTAACTCCATCCTTTATAACAACGTGCCTTATATCACCGCCCAGAGCCACATTGCATCGGTATATATTATTCATCATATTTATTTTTACTTAAAGGTTAGGCGGCCCTTATGAGCCGCCTGATTTAGCCAAGTGTTACGCTATTGTGTAAACACCATGACAATTGAGTTGAGATGCACACAAAACTCCAGTTGTCGTAATAGCACGATAGATTACATAACTATCATGTGGACGAGCTGGACTATGCCTTTTCATCTTCTCCCCATCCATATACATTAAGTATAGTTTTGAAGAGTCGATGATATAACATCTTTTTGTCTGTGCAGCACTGGAAATGGTTAGATCATCCAAGGAAGGATCGTATTGAAATTTAATCCCACCATAATGGATGTCACCTACAGAAATATCTGTAGATTTACCACCACCTGACCAACCAGTTTGGGTATAGTTTCCTTTGGATTTCAACTCTGTTGTGAGTCTATCCAGGAAATCACTTCCACAAACGGCAATGTCGGGTCTTCCTCCATATCTGCGTAACTGCCGCATTTCTTTATGAAGGAAATCTGTCAGCTCTTGGCCTCCAGAAGTTGTAGCCATTCCAATATTAGTTCGATTCCTCCACCATGTATTAGAAACACAGGAGAGTCCTCCAACTGTAGTACCAGTAGTAGCTGGGGAATCTACAATTATGGAACGGATACCATCTAATGCAACTGCATCAGCAGTTCCATCATCATAAATGAGGGTATTCATCCCCCTTGCATATCCCTCCATCATGTCATCCAGCTTGTCTTCCAGAAGATTTGCCAGCATTGTGGCAGATCGACCTGAAGCTGCTTGGGTTGAACTTCCCAAATCGTCTACAACAGAAATCCCATCATGCTTGAGTTCAGTCATAGAGACTGTGATCCCTGCATGGTGTTCTTTCCATGTGTATTTTATACGTTCAATGTTCGCTGGGTTAGCATAGGTGACTGTATCAGTACCTATATAACCATGAACAGATGTTGTGTACTCTCCCTTGACTGCAAGGCTAACATCACCCTTACCTCCGGGCATTGTCTTAGCCTTCTTCTCTAATTGCTCAAGAAGAGGCTTATCTTGCAGGCTTTGGGCATACACAGTTCCCTTGTCTATGTAATAGTCAAGGGCTGCATTTGCTACGTTATTGAGTTGGGCCGTAGTTAATACCCCATCTCCATAAGCCATAATTTACTCCTAAATTAATGTAGGAGTCCTTACGCAGCATCACTATTTAATACATTAGATATAACTTCATGCATTGAACTAGGCTCTGCAACAGGAGTCCCACTGAGTTTTCCACCTGTAGAGGTGCGGATCTTCTGGCGTTGAGGAGTCCTTGCCTTGTATCTTCCATTCACAGTTTCATAGGCATCATTTGCAATGCTTAATACCTGTTCAGAAGTTACAGGCCGTCCTCTTTCATTTACCAGGGCCGCCACTCTATCGTTAATTTCATCCTGTTTGAGAGAGAAATCCGGGTCAGAATTTCTAGTCGTGTCTTCCCAGTCCTTAACCACCTTCCTTAGATAATTAAGTTGCTGATCTGCCTTCTGCTTCCTTGATACTTGTTCAGCTTGTTCAGCATTTTCCTTCTCCTGTTGCCGAAGTTGCTGTTCTCGTAGTAAGTTAGCTCTGGCCTGACTTAATTCTTTTGCTGCATCCTCATCCAAAAATCCGTCATCAAGTTTACCTTGAATATCATCCGGCAGTTTCTTTCCAGTCAGTTCATTAACAGAGTTTAAATGACCTTGTAGAATCTCATGGGCTTCTCCAGGATTGTTCTTTATTAATGACATAATCCTGAATCCTTCTGCGGCATCTTCAGCAGAAAGGTTATTACTGCCTATAAAATCTACGATCTTCTGATATTGTGCTGAATCTTCACGAAATTGTTCTGCCAGCTTCTTTTGCTCGTTCTTTTCGGCAACGAGTTTTCTGAATCTTGGATGCTTATTAAAAGGCACATCTGACCAGTCATCCGCTTCAAGTTGAGGTTCGACTTCCTCTGCTGAAACTTCCGGCTGTTCTTCTTGTACCTCTTGGGTTTCTGTCTCTTCAGAAGCAGTTTCTTCCGGGGCTTCTTCCTCTGGCAGTGCAGATTGCACTACATCAAGGAGTGATTCCTCAGTTTCTTCTACTTCCGTAGCATCTGACGAAGATGCTTCTTCTCCCTCTATAGTGGAAGACTCGTCTTGTATTTCTTCTGAACTGGAGGACGAGTCCTGTTCTGTTAGCTCTTCAGCCATAATACGTCCCTTTTTTTAGTTAAAAGTTTATCCTGCAGGAAGTCCTTTACGGCCTCCCTGTGGACTTGGTTGAGGAGCATTAACCCCTCCTTTACCGCCTTGTGCTTCAGGAGCTTCACCGCCCCTTTGCACGTTACCTCTAGCACCTAAAAGCTGGTTCTGGGCAACAATTGATGGCAGATTTGCCACAATTGCCTCAGAAAATTCCATCTTATCATCTAGGCGTTTGAGAAGTTCTTTTGCCAGGAATGATGGATCAATTCCCGGTATCTGAATCAAGAATGGGATGATTCTTTCAATATTTTGCAGCTCTGCTGATTTGTTCGGTTTACCTGTTGATCCAGCTTCAATCTCAAGGAAGATTTCATTTAAAATATCCTCCCTCATAAATTCAGGCCATATTGCTCCTGGGCCTACTATTTTCTTAACTTCCTCTGGAGACATCTCTAAGAGAAGCACCTGTCCGGCAGCTCTCGTAATCTCACTCATAAAGCTGTCCAGGTCATCTACATTTGCCCCAAGTGCAGAATTTCTTGATGCTTCTGCATTAGAAACCTCAGTTGCAGTACCTTTTGATATTTGTCCGTAAGAGGATTCCTGCTGTCCTGCAACTAACTGCACATCATCAAATATTGTCCCTACTTCATATAGATTAGGATCAATACCTATCTGCTTTACTGGCTGTAGCACATCATCAACTTTCTGCCCAGATGCAAGTGCCTGCAATTCCAAAACGGAGTTTGCAGCAGGGTTCTTCAGTTTTGCCTTATCCTCATCCTCTAACATCCCTGCCGGAGCAACATATTTAGGTCTGTTTGCCCTTCTATGCTCCCTTAGACCCTGTCTTGCACGATTATACTCATGCTGCATTGGAGAGAGTAGTTTTACATCAGAAGGAGGGAATAAATGATCTTTATGCTCACATTCATTAAATGATAATGAGAATATAGGCCAGAATGTTTCCAGTTTAATTGGTGGAGCTGTTGGTTCTTTCAGGAAATCTTTATGCCCATCACAGACAACATACATAAGGCCAGAATTTTTATCATAAATTTCCCATACCAGGGCAAGTCCATCACGAATATCCTGTGCTTTCAAATCCTCAAAACTTTCAAATGATGAGTTAAGCGGTTTGTTGCTTGACCTTCTTCCTTTAAGGTCATACTGCATATAATCCTTCTTTATATCCACTCCATATATTTCCTCAACTTCTTCTGTGGACAGGAACATTTCATGGGCAATCCAAGTAGCCCCAACAAACCCCCGGAGCTGTCTGCACATTGGGTCAATAATTATTGAATCACATTCAGGAAAATCAAAGAGCAGCCCCTCCTGTACTGTTACCAGTGGCTCTTCCTCCAGACTTTTAAGTGATAGAAGAAGCTCTTCCATTTCTGCATCATCCTCGCTGACATCTCCCTTTTGAGCATCTTTAGCAATTCTGCGTAAATGATCAACCTGAGCTTGGACATCAGAAATTTTTGCAGAAATTTCCGGGAGTCTATCCATTTCCCTTTGATAACCAACCTTGACATATCCTACGGAAGTTGTGATAACTCTCCTGACCAGCCCTTTCATCTGCGACTTGAAAGTTGGTCTTTGCTCATTCATATAATAATGGAACAGCAGTTCCAGAGACTCTGACACCTTATCCAGCATCTTTCTTTGCTGTTGAACCTGTTCATGTTCCTGGACAAGCTGCATAGCAAAAGGTGAAGGGGGGAATCCATTCTGCTGGGCAGCATTAATCTCTGAATGTGCCATTGCCAACTTCTTTTCGTCACCATCCCATATTGTATAATCCAGCCTACGCCTTCTCTGGGCTACAGGCTTGGGATTCTTAGCATAAAGTGCTGCCGTTCTCTGCTGCACATGACGTTGCAGGATGTTCGCAATATATTTATCATCATCCCAGCTTTTATCTGCATATCCCTTATATGCCGCCTGCATGTCAGCTTTCATCTGATCAAAAGCCTTTTTATGGTAACTCTTTGCAGACTTGACTCTCGCTTGCAGTTCACTTACAAGATTCTGCCTCCTCCTGGTAGGCTCTGGAATCTCTTCTACTTCTTCTCCTGAGACTTCCAGGATGTTCATATCTACTTCTATTTCAGCCACTTAAAACCCACCTGTTTGAGATAAATTTAGTTGGTTTTCCCTTACTTGAGTATCCCATTTAACCCAAGCTAATGTCCCAACTTCAGGAAATTTCCTTTGCCTTCTAGCACCACCTGGAGCATTCAAATCCCCCAGCCCCATGCCGATCCATGCAAGTGCATCAACAAAATCGTCATGCCTCGCATTAGGGAATTTTAGAAGTTCATCTACTGCTCGTATCCCCCAGTTAGAAACTTTAGGGAAATAAACTTTCTGCATTGCCATTCGGCCTACTATTGACTGAGACCTTTGGACTTTATTTGCAACTGGCGTTACTTCCTCAATCCGGCAATGGGTTTTTGTCTCAAACATTCTTTTCCTCAAGAACGGCCCTATTGCCTTTGTTATATGACCCTTTTCCGCCCACCAGATAAGAGGTTTGTGCTTCTTAATCATTTCCAGCATAGCAGTAACAACCACATCTGATGGCTGCTTTGCCCACCAGCAATCAATAATATAAATATCATCCTTCTCGTCAACCCCCACAACAATAATACAAGTTGCATCATGTCTGGTCTTGTCTATTCCTACTGCATGGTCTGAAGCTGCATATATTCTCAAGTCCTTGGGAAGATTGCGTTTCTCGTAATAAAGGATATTATCCCTCTGGAATAAATCCCCATCTTCAGGGCTTGGCTGTTGCTGGTACAATGCAGAAAAACCTCTTGGATCAAGATTTTTCTGGGCCTCCAGAAACTTAATATTAAACCTCTCAGGCCAGAGAACTTCACCTTCCTTCCGTTTCAGTGGATCATCATCCCCGGCAATAGCCGGGAGGTTGATGATCTTCCATTTTGCACATTCCTCCTCAGTATAATGAGGATTCAAGGGGTCAGTTAATCTACCTACTAAGTCGTCCTCATGCCATCTGGTAGTAACAATCACAACTGAGCTGTTCTCAGTCATAAGACGAGTCATAAATACTTGTGTAAACCAATTCCATAAAGACTCTCTCAGGGTAGGAGAAAGTGCTTCCACACTGTCTTTGATGGGATCATCAACAATTAATGTATCTCCACCACGACCAGTGATTGACCCGCCCCGACCCACGAAAACTGCCATGCCACCATTATCGGTCTGCACCCTTGATTTTGATGCTCCACCTTGTCTGAAGGCAAAATCTGGGAAGACTTGGCGATATTGGGGGGATGACATTATTGATCTGCAATCTGCCCCAAAATCCTGTGCAAAGTCTTCATTATATGTTGCAAATATTACATTCTTATAAGAATTTTTTCCCATCAACCAGGGTATAAACCTTCTGGAAATCATTTCTGATTTTCCATGTCTGGGAGGGAGGGTAACAATTAATCGTTTTATTTTCCCCTTTGCTACTTGCTCCAAGACTTTTGCAATTGCCCTGTGATGCTTTGCATCCTCAAAGATTGATTTTTCAATATTATTATGATCATTAGGCTTAGGCATCGTAAACTTAATGAACTTTAAAAAATCTTCCTTGCATTCTAAAGCCAGCTTCTGCCTTTTTGCTGCAGCAATCTGGCGGTCTATTTCTTCCAGTTTATTCAGTTCCTGGGCCATTCAGTATCGTTTCCCATCTTTTATAAGGATGTTTTTCAATGATCCTTCGGATATTTTCCTGATCGTTTAATATGTCGGCTTCTTCTTTTTTTTCGGCATCTTCCCTCAAGTTGGTTTGATTGGAGGTATCATCGTATTGCATTTTTCTGTCAGTACCTTTGTTAAATCTATCCTGGTTATCTTCTCCTGACCATCCACTTCCTCCGGGGTCAGGTTCTTACGGATAGTATCCGTATAACAATCGCATACTTGCCATAGTAGAGTCTGAGGCATAAAAGGGTTCTTTTGCTTCCAACTTACGGAGCATACCATCCAGAGACTTCTGATCTGACTGGTCGGAAAGTTGCCATCGTACTTTGGTGTGATCTGCTTGGGTTGCTGGCATCCAATCAGGCTCAAAGTCAACATCCAAGCCACACTCCAATTCAAGCAATATTTCCATTTCAATATGTCCATACAGTTGGTCTTGGCCCTTCATCTGGGGATAGTATATCCAGGTGAACAAACCGCTTTGCATGATCACCTCTTTGACTCATGCCTACGCCACTTACTCCATGTTTTTGTGCAACCGCAAAAAGCCTCATTGCATCTGCACCAGAGATTAATATATCTGCTGCCTTGGCAAATGTATGCGGCCCATTCTTGCCAGTTGAAGACACTTGCTGGTTTCTTTTTTGGCATCTAAAACCGCTTGTGATTTTTAAGGGGCGTTGCATCTCATCCCTTATGGACTGCAATACCCTCATAAACTCTTCATTCATCTCTGCTCTTCCGCAGCAGGAACATGCCATTTCATCAGTCGTGAAGTTCTTCGTTATATGCATAGCAATCCCCACAATGATAATTTTCCCAAATTGTCTACGAGTATATATAGTACCTTTTTGGTGCTATTACTACGCATTGATACTTTTTTCATAAGCTGCGAGAATCTTATCATCCACATCATTTTCTGTTGATTCTACGAGCCTTCGTAAAAGTATCAATATCACCTGTTGGAGCAGCTTTTCACTGAGCATACTCATACACATCGTTTTTACAGTACCCCCAATTAAAGGGGCTAATAGACCAATCATTTGCTACCTTTCATTATTGTGTCAACTTTCGTGTGAAGTTCATAACTGGATGCAACCAGCAATTCCAGTTTTTCTGTATGAACATTTAGTATCTCCTGGAGTTTACCCACCTGGTATTCCAG
>VTLG01006744.1_pt1 | contig 11080 bp, 14 predicted proteins | sample 4694571 | NCBI WGS metagenome assembly VTLG01 (sample SAMN12604809, study PRJNA352737) | marine metagenome | biome: ENVO:00000447; feature: ENVO:00000209|ENVO:00000569|ENVO:01000036; material: ENVO:00002151; isolation source: viral sequences binned using virsorter ... | reverse complement strand
ATTTTGTATCATTTCGGTTGCATCTTGTAAATTGTCAAGTGCTTCTTCTAGTGTTTTTCTGTCAGCAAATAAATTGCAAGGTTGGAATGTAATTTCTTTTTCATAATGAATTTTTTCTTTCATTTTTCTCTCTCTCTCTTTGTTCTATGATTTGTGCATTTCGTGTGTCGGCACTGATAAAATATAAAAAATACTTAGTATCAAAACAATAAAAAAATATTAAAATATATTGGAACTTATAAAAGTATATAAATGTATAATGAGTGTTAAATAAAAAATAAGGAGCAGAAATGCAAACACTAAAAACATACATAAAAAAAGTAAAACTATTTAATCCGATAACATTATTTAAAAATTATTTAACTCTGTTTGAAAGACTAGAGCACCGAGTTGATAGGTTAGAAAATAATGTTAGTGTTGATGACGTAGACAACCGAGTTGATAACCTAGAGTATGACTTGGAAGGTCGCATTGAATCGGTAGAGGATAGAAGCGAAACTAACCAAGAATCAATTAAAAATCTTAAAGATGATATCAGAACAATACAAAAAGTTGATTTTGCTGGAATTGCAGATAGGTTTGATAAAATAGATAATAGTATTGATTATTGTAAAGAATATGTTGTTGAGAATCGCATTGAAAACGTCAGTTGTGAAACGTTTAATAAACTAGTTGACCGAGTTAATAAAATAGAATCAGATGATTTATTAAATCGTCCATTGTTAACGGATTTTGATAAAGCTATGGAGAAGATAGGAGACAATTATTATTATACTAAGTCTATAGAAGATAGATTGAATAATGAAACATCAACTAAAAAAATACGTGAAATAGTCGCAGAAGTTTTGTGTGATAAAGGTCTATCATTAAATTTATTAGATGATAGAGTTGATAACTTGGAAGAACTTGCAAAAAAATATTTAAATGCAGAACTACAATCTGTAGTGTTAAAGGGGCCACAATATTTTGAAGGAAAGCAAGAAAGAACAGAAGCGAACTTGTCAGCAATGCAAAAATTATCATTTGAAATATGTAAATATTATGGTGGTGATTTTAATCTTGATGATTTTAATAATTGTTATGATATAATTAAAAAATATAATGTTGAGGAGGTAAAATAATATGAGTAATTACACGCAAGAAATTAAAGGGTTGAGTTTATTATATCATATGATGACGCGTTTTAATATGACTTATGCAGATGCAATTGATGAAATGGAAAGGCATAACCAAGATATGACGTTCATTATTGATTTGGGCATAGATAAAGACTATATAATAAACAATAAAAATAATATTAACTTAAATGGTAAAGGGGGTAAATAAATGTTAAGTAGAAAGTATTATGAATTATTCGCACAATGTATTAAAGATAATTCTGTTGAAATAGTAGATGAAACTACAGATGATGGAGAAGTTAAAGTCTATATTAATAGAGTTGGCTTGATATGTGATTTAATGTATGCATTCAATAAAGATAATTATAATTTCAATGGAAATAGATTTGTTGATGCTTGTGCAATAGATAATAATGATGATGTATTAGAAGAAAGTTATAGATAAATAATAATAATAAATAAATGAAGGATAAGAAGCGCGCCACATTAGGCGCGTTTTTTATTTCTAGTCCTTATCTTAAAAAAACTTAAAATTAAATTCTTAATTATAATAATGAATTGAATCCAAAAAAATAACTAAAATCGCAACCCCAAGGGGCAACTTAACGGGGGTGGGCGTATAAAAAAACACTCACACACATTCTAAGGCTATTTTTCAAAATTACCCCTTAATTTTTTTCCTTTTCTTTTTTATTTTACTTTTTTCTTTTCTCTATTAGTATCTTTATTATATCTCTATTATATATCTCTATTATATAAATATAATCAAATTTATGAATTATGCAAGTATTTTTAATTTTTAAAAAAATTTTGTATATTTTGCAATGGATTTCAAAAACATAAAAAACATTCCGCATTATTTATTTGATAACTTGGAGGAATATAAAGCATTTGGTAACACTGCGGTTGTTGTTGATAGCTGGCGTGCTGGCAAAGAGGGCGATTGGGTGTATACAGATGATGGTTATATCTGCCAAATACTCAAAAGAAGTAAAGTAAGCCATCCTGGCTACAAAACAGATAGAACTATGGTGCGCACTGTGTGCGGTTCTTTTATCTGTGAACAGAAATCACATACGATACTTGGAGAAAATGGTGTCGTTGAAAACATTTATACTTTTTCAGGCAACTACAAAGCAACCTATTCACGTGCAAAGGATAGAAAACTTAACAATCGTGAGTTTTTATTTGCTAGATATGTTGCATCAGGGGATGATGCTGTCTCTGCATACAAAAAAGCGTACCCAAAAGCAGAAGATAAGCGATATATACAAAAAAAATCAAATATTTTATTACAAAAAGAGGAGATAAGAACAATGGTTAAGGAAGAAATTAAAAAAATACTAGAAAGTGAGGGTGTAACGCCTGAATGGATTATTGGTATCTATAAAGATATCGCAGAATTGTCCGATAGAGACGCAAATCGGCTTCGCTCGCTCGAATCGCTCGCAAAAATCGCTGGTTTATTTGATACAAACCAAAAACAAGAGCAATTAACAGTATTTCAAGGTTTTACCCCAAAACAACTGGAGGCTTTACAAGGTGAAAAAGAGACAAATGTTATTGGTTACATCGACAAAGAAGATGAATGAAGATTTATGCCCAGCATGTTACGAAGATTTGTATTTTGATGATGATATCACTCAAAAAGTCGGAATATTGTCAGAAGATTACTTTACAGTAGAAGGTTGGATGTGTCCACATTGCACATGTCGATTTGATTTAGACAATAATTTGTTGTATATTAGCGACCAGAATAACAAGGTAGGAAAAGCTTGAATCGTAAAATTATAAAAAATACAGCCTTAGATACATTTTCTATGAGTATAGTTCATATCCCCACTATATCTTCACATACCAATCTCCCTTATGTGTCTGAGGCTGAATATTTAAGGGAAATATATAAAAATGGCTAATATGTTTGAATCAATTGGTGAATTTTTAGCAGCTCAACTTATAGGGCAAGACCCTGCAACAGGGGAAATTCCATCTCAGACTACAAGTAATCTTATTAAATCATCAGGAGTGTTTGGGCAAGCTGAAGGTGTATTAGGCGATGTATTAAAACAAATACAATTTACAGAAACAAGGCCTATGTTTTTTGATTTAATTAGAAGAATTGAATCAGATAACAAAAGAGCTGCAGTATCTTCTAGTGGAGCAAAAGGTGTTTATCAATTTAAAGATAGTAAAGCTAATGTAGATGCTGTCAAAACAGCAAAACAAAGAGCAATTAATTTAGGTTTTGACAAAGGAGTTATAAATTTAATTCCAAATAATCCTCAACAATGGACGGATGATGAAGCTGATATGTTAACAGCAGCAAATATGTTTGCTCAAAATAAAGTAAAACCTGGATTTGTTGACGAATTGATGGTTAATGCATTATCTGGAGATAGGCAAGCTATGCAAGATGCTTATTATATGCTTCACCATACCAACCCAGATGATGCTACAAAAGAAAGAGTTGATAAATTTATGCCTTTAATTGGGCCATTAATGAAAGAAAATTTTCCTGATACTAAATAATGAGAAATGTAGACCTAATATCACAATTATTATCTCCATATATTCAAGGATTTTCTAAACAAGTTGCTCCTAAAGCAACTGATGCTATAGATAAAATTATGTCTAACCACGAAAAAAAAATGCAAAAGTTTAATTTAAACAAACAAAACTTACCTATTGACGAAAATCAAATATTAGGAATGATTATGGGTCTTAGCGGTGGACTAGGTAGATTAGGCGTTTTAAAAAAAATTCCTGAATATGTTAAAAATATTCAACATGGAGCAGGATTTTTAGATAAATTAACGTCAAATAAATAATGAAAAAGAGGTGAGTTATGGAAAAATGGGCATCGGAGATACCTATAACAGACGCAAGAACTAGAACAAAATTTAAAGATGGCGGGAAAACACCTGCATGGCAACGAAGTGAAGGAAAAGACCCTAAAGGTGGTTTAAACCAAAAAGGTGTTGAATCATATAGAAAAGAAAATCCTGGTTCTAAATTACAAACTGCTGTTACCACTAAACCATCAGAACTTAAAAAAGGCAGTAAAGATGCAAAAAGAAGAAAATCTTTTTGTGCTAGAATGGAAGGTATGAGAAAACGTCAAAAACCTAGTAATAATACTGGTAAAGATAGGTTATCACTTTCATTAAAAAAATGGAATTGCTAAATGGCTAATTTAAATCTTAATGGCGATATTTCGCAGAATGAAAAAATTCTTGAAATGGCCTTTAAAGACTTAATAGTATTTGGTAAACTATTTTCCCCTCAAGATTTTTTAGCGTCTGCAACTCCAAAATTCCACGAAAATGTAGGAAAATTACTTTTAAATAGGGATATTCAACAATTAGCTCTTGTCTTGCCTCGTGACCACGCAAAGTCAACCTTAGCAGCATGTGCTGTGTTACATAGGTTTTTATTTGCGCAAAAAGATAGCCCAGAATTTATCGCTTGGGTTGGCGAGGCACAAGACCAGGCTATTGATAACCTTAATTGGATATCGACTCATATATACGAAAATCCTGCAATACATTACTATTTTGGCGATTTGCAAGGCGATAAGTGGACAAAAAACGAAATTGTATTAAAAAACAATTGTAGAATGATTGCAAAAGGTGCATCACAAAGATTACGTGGTAAAAAACAATTATCTACCAGATATACAGGAATTATACTTGATGACTTTGAATCTGAGTTAAACACTAAAACACCAGAGTCTAGGTTACAAATAAAGAACTGGGTAACTGCTGCAGTATATCCAGCGATAGATTTTGATAAAGGCGGGTTTTTATGGTGTAATGGCACTATAGTGCATTATGATTCATTTTTAAATGGACTTGTTAAAAACTACAATTCAGCTATGAAAACAGGCGAAGAGTATTCTTGGACTGTAGAAACTCATAAAGCTATAACAGATGACGGTGTACCATTATGGCCTTCACGTTGGCCACTTAAAAAAATTGAAGAACGTAAACAGTTTTACATAGATTCTGGTACTCCTGCTAAATTTTATCAAGAATACATGAATCAAGCTAAATCTCCAGAAGACCAAGTATTTGGAGAAAACGATATAACTGATGGTTTTTACTCAGGTGGTGTAAAATTTGATGAAAGTGCAAATTCTTGGTATTTAAAATTTGAAGACGGGAGTACGGAGTATGTTAATATATATATGGGTGTTGACCCAGCTTCAACGCTTGGCTCTAGGAATGATTATAGTGTTATTATGGTTATTGGCGTTACTGCTGAATATGATTACTATGTTATTGAATACTGGAGAAAACGAGTATTACCAATGGAGTGTGCCGACCAGATATTTAAGATTTCAGAACGATATAACCCAATTAAAAGAATAAACATAGAAACTATATCATATCAAGAAATGTTACGTGATTATGTACAAAAACGTAGTAAAAAAGAAGGAAAATTTTTACCTGGTATAGAAATGGGAATTAAAGGCTATGGTCAACAAAAAAAGAAAGATAGGCTATTTGAAGGATTGCAACCAATGTTTAAAGCAGGTGCAGTACATTTAAAGAAAGATATGCATGAATTTATTGGAGAATTGCTTGATTTTCCAAAAGGGAGTCATGATGATACTATTGATGCGTTTTGGTTATCAACGCAATATGCTAAAGGTAATAAAAAAGCAGGAAAGTCAAAAAGAGTAAAATCTGGAGAATCTTGGGAAAAACCTAAAAAGCGTTATAATTGGATAACAGGCAGTCGTATTTGAAAATTAAAAATTTATTATTATATTACACACTATGATAGAAGCAGATAAAAGAGCAATACAAATAAGAGAATTATGGAGAAGGTGGAGTGATGCTCGTAAAGATTGGGAAGAACATGCACGAGAAGACATTGATTTTTATTTAGGGAATCATTTTAGTGAATCGGAATCAACGGAACTTGAATCCAGAAATCAATCAAGTTTACCTTTAGATAGATTATATTCTGCAATTGAGCAGTTTAAAGCTATTATAACATCTAAACCACCTAAGTTTTCTGCTATGCCTAGAGAAGACTCGGATAGTGATTTAGCAAATGTATGGAAAACAATACTTGAATATATATGGAATATATCTGATGGTAACGAAACATTTAAACAGGCTGTGCATGATTATGCTGTTACTGGTTTAGGTTATTTCTATGCATATGTAGATAGAGAAGCTGATTATGGTAGAGGTGAAGTTAAGTTTACGTATGTTGACCCATTTAGAGTTTGTGTAGACCCTAATGCAAGAAGTAGATATTTTGATGATTCAACAGGTATGATGTTGTCTACTATATTTACAAAATTTCAATTATTAGATTTATACCCACAATTAGCAGAAGTTAATGAAGAAAATGGAAAAATGCTTATTGATGAGATTGAAGGTTATCATGAAGATGAAACATTTCCATCTGCTCAAAATACAAGAACAAAAGGTTCTTACACTCCTGATGTTATAAAAGATTTTGACCATGGAGAAGGTTCTGAAAAATATCAATTAATTGAAAGTTTTTCTAAAACTAAAGTTCCATATTATAGAATAATGAATCTTGAATCACAAGAAGAACGTATTCTTGATACAAAAAATATGGAAAATTTTTTACAAAATAAAAAAATTAAAGACGCTATAGACCAAGGTTTAATAGATGTTGTAAAAGTGCAACAAACAAGAATTAAATTAGTTTGCACATTAGGACAAACAATATTGTATGAAAGAATATTAAATACAGATAAATATCCAATTGTACCTATACCAAATATTTGGACTAATACACCTTACCCAATGAGTGATGTTAGAAAAAATAAAGATTTTCAAAGATTTTTAAATAAAACAATGTCATTAATAACTTCGCATGCACAAGCATCGTCTGGGTTAAAATTACTAATACCACAAGGAAGTGTTGATGATATAGAAGAATTAGAAAGAGATTGGGCAAATCCTAATGCAACAATAGAATATGACCCATCGTTTGGAGAACCGCATTTTCCATCTCCTCAACCTTTATCTAATTCTGTAATGCAACTACCAGGACTTGTTGAAAAATATATTGATTTAAATATGGGTATATTTGAAATGCAACAAGGCAATGCAGAAGCTGCACCTAGAACATCATCTGGAACAATGATGATGGAAGATTTTGGTCAAAGACGTAGTAAATCTAAATTAAGAGACATTGAAGGTAGTTTACGAAGACTTGGACAAGTAGTATATAATTTAGCTAAAGAACACTATACTTACAAAAAAGTATTTAGAGTTGTACAACCAAACAATGATATGTCGGAATATATGGTTAATGCATATAATGATAAATCACAAGCAATTGGCGAAATGATAAATGATTTAACAATTGGTCAATATGATGTAAATATTATTGGAAATTCAACAATGCCATCAAATAGATGGGGTGAGTGGTCAATATATATGGAAGCATATCAAGCTGGTCTTATTGACAGAACAGAAGCATTAATGAAAACTGATATATTTGACAAAGAAGGTGTATTAAAAAGAATGGACTTAGTACAACAACTGCAAGCGCAATTACAAGGCGCTCAAGAACAAATAAAGAATTTATCTGGAGACTTACAAACAGCACACAGAGAATCTATTGCTTCACGTAAAAGAAGTGAAGTTGAGAAATTTAAAGGTAAGTTAAAAGAAGTAGAATTAGATTCAAAATCTGCTAATCGTCAGCAGGTTGATAAGCTAACAAACGCAGTTAAACTCGAAGTAGAGAAATCACGTTTACGTGGTGAAACTCAATCAAAACAAGAGAAATTGCAAGCCAAAGGAGGCAAATGATGGATAACGCATTAGGAAATGAAAATCTTGATAATCAAGGTCAAGTCACTAATAATGTAGGGCAAGATGACAGTACAACACAGAATGAAGCAGCTTCAACAGATTGGGAATCTCAAGCTAAGTATTTTCAATCAGAAAAAGATAAACTTCATACTGAAAATCAAAAACTAAAAGAATATGAAAAAGTTGGACAATTGTTGGAATCACGACCAGATATTGTACAAACAATATCAGAAATGGTTCAAGGTGGTCAACCAGCAGCAGCTGAACGTATTTCTTTAGATAAAGATGAGTTTGACCCATGGGAAGCCTATAATGACCCAGCATCTAAATCGTATAAGTTTCGACAACAAGAGTTACAGGACTCTATTAATAACGCTGTTCAAAGCCAAGTAGCTGGTGTTCAAAAAGAAGTTGGCATGACTAAGCTTCAAGGAGAACTTGCTGCAAAAGGATTAACACCTGAAGAAATTACTTCATTTGTTGATTTTGCAAGCAAAAACCCTGCTGAATATGGAGTTGATGGTGCAATTAATATGTGGAGGTCTGTTACTCAAGAACCTCAGCAAGATGAAAATGGCAATCCCCTAGACGCAGTTCGTGAAAATCAAGCGGTTCCTCAACAAGCAGGCATTTTGTCTGGCGAGCAACCAGTTAGAAAAAATGAACAAGATGAAATGTGGGAAGGTATTTTAAGAGCTGGTAGTCGAACTAACGTATTGTAAATATTAATAAAAACTAAGGAGTAGAATATAATGGCAAATTATAATTCTGGACAAGTAAAGTTTGGAACTCCTGGGTCACAAACAGCTTTAACTTTAACACAAGGGTCAAGAAGATTATATGACTTTAGTGATAGAATTGCTGAGTTATCCCCAGAAGAGTCTCCATTCTTTGTATACTTGTCAAAAGTAGGAAAAGTACCTACAACTGATTCACAGTTTAGGTTCTTAGAAGATAGGACTAAAATTGCAATGACTGATAGAAGTTTTGTTATTTCAACAAATCTTGATGCAGTTTCAGCAGGTGCTATAGTTACAGCAACTTTATCAGCTGCACAACCTTGGCTGATAAAAGGAATGGTTATAGCAGTTGAATCAAATACTGGTAATAGTGATGGGCCTAATCATGCAAATGCAAGAATAGAAGCAGTTAATTCATCAACATCAATTGATATTAAATGGTTAACTAATCCAGGTTCTGATGCTGATTCAGGAACAAATGCAAAAGCTACAGTTATCGGTACATCATTTGAGCAAGGTTCAGGCGCTCCAGATGTATTTTCACAAGAGCTAGACCACGATTATGGGTTTACTCAAATCTTTAAAACAGCTTGTGAAATGACCAATACAGCAAGAGCAACTGTTTACAGAGGTTATGCTAGTGAATGGGATAGAATATGGAATCTTAAATTAAGAGAACATAAAATTGACATTGAAAGAGCAATGCTTTTTGGACAACGCGCATCTTCTGGTGGCATTCAATATACTGAAGGTCTTGCAGGCCATATTATGGCTAATGGTCAAGCTCAAACAATAGAAGATTCTGAACAGTTGACATACACAGAAGGTCAAGCTTACTTAAAAACAGTAGCAGCAGGAAGTTTATCTTATGATGTTTTATTAAGAGACTTAGAAGTTGTATTTGACCCAGCTAGAGGTGGAAACACAAGTAAATTAGCTTTATGCTCTTTACCTGTAATTTCATTGTTCAATAAATTAGGCGATGGTGCTGGATTTGTTGGTGACTCAATGGGCGGTTCAAATCGATATAACTTTGATGCTAGTCAAGGTTCTTTTGGTCATAAGGTTATGAAAATTGATACAGTTCATGGTGATTTAAGTTTAGTAAAGGAACCTTTATTTAGAGGAATGTCTGGAGAGTTCATGTTACTTGCTGACTTAGACCATGTATCATACAGACCATTAGTTGGTAACGGTGTCAATAGAGATACTTCAATTACAACAAATGTGCAACAAGCAGATGAGGATTTACGTAAAGATATGATTCTTACAGAAGCAGGTCTTGAAATCACATTGCCTGAAACACATGCGTTGTTTAACTTTGAGGAGGCATTATAATGAGAAGTGATAAGCTAAATAAAAATAGTAGTTCTTACAACGAGCCACTTATGGCTGGAACAATAGGTTCTTTTTTCGGATTATCCGTAGGAGCGCCTACTGTAAGTACTAATGCTTGTACATTAGTTGTTAATCAAGTTAATTCACCTACATACACAGGAGCATCTGCAGTGACAGCGACATTACCTGCAGCTACAGCAGGAGCTGTTTGTGTATTCTCAATGGCTGAAGACCCAAAAGGAGGAACAGCAGCATTAACATTTGACTGTGCTGGTTCTGACGTATTGGAAACTGGATGTGTTGTTCCGACAACATCAGGTAATAAAATTACTTATGATGTGTCTGTAGCAGATGAAACAAGCTTAGTATTTACTCCAACTAATGATGCTGTTAATTTCTTATCATTCGGCTCAACAATTGAGTTTGTTTGTGAAAGAGATGGCTATTGGTATGTTAATGTTAGAAACTATAATAGTGATATTGGCGTAACTAATGGTGCAGCAACAGGAACTTTACTATTTGCATCTTAAACCGAATCAATAAGGTTTAATAGCTTTGTAGAGCTATGGGAGCTATCACTAAAAGGTGGCTCCCGAATCTACTAAAGATAATAATAATTTAAACAACCCATTCACGCACAGCCAGTGCTTAGGGTAGGAGGAAAACATGGCAGCAGGATTATTAAAATATACAGTAGCAGAAAGTAACAATTTGCTATTGGGAGGAAATGGATTTGAAGAAATAACATCGGCAGGCAGTTCTGCAAGTGGAACATTTGTTGCTTTTTATGTTACAGGAAAAGGTGCAGATGATGATTGTACTATTGCAGCAACTACTCATATTGGAGATAATTTAACAGCATGTAAGTTTACAACAGGTTCATTAGTGTATGGGCCATTTAGACAAATAACAATGAGTTCACCAACAGATGCAGATGTTCATGTATTGTGTTATTACGGGTAATGGCTAAAAGAAAAGGTTTATGGGCCAATATCCATGCTAAACGTAAAAGAGGTGAAAGACCAGCAAAACCTGGCGAAAAAGGCTATCCTAAAACTTTAGATATAATGAA
>VTLG01003238.1_pt1 | contig 11080 bp, 7 predicted proteins | sample 4694571 | NCBI WGS metagenome assembly VTLG01 (sample SAMN12604809, study PRJNA352737) | marine metagenome | biome: ENVO:00000447; feature: ENVO:00000209|ENVO:00000569|ENVO:01000036; material: ENVO:00002151; isolation source: viral sequences binned using virsorter ... | reverse complement strand
TGCCACTGCAATTCTAAAGTGTTTGGTATTGGTACTTAATAAATCACCACTAGTACCAAAAGTTAATGTAGCAGTTGCAGAAGATGTATTAGCAGTTTTGTGTTCTATTGATGCACCTGTAGGTGTTGCCCAAGTTAACTTATCTGATGAATCTTTATACTGTAAATATTTTCCATCTGCAGGATCATTACTAATATCTAGTTTAGCTTCTACGATTGAGTCATCTGCTATAGATGTATCAACAGTAGCCCAAGACAAAGCGCCTGAGCCATCTGTTTTTAAATATTGGTTTGGTGTGCCATCATCCACTGGAAGAGTGAGCTGAACGGCAGCATTACTTGTTGTTGTTGCTGGACCCTTAAAGGAGACGGTTCCACCGCCTGAGTCCGCTTTAATTTTTAATTCTGCCATTAGTAATTAACTCCAATTCCGTGTAACTGGGTTTCTTTAGATCCAGAAGCTTGGTTAGCCCAAACAGCTTTATATCTAACATCAGTACCAGCTGTACAAGTAGTTTCACCTAAGTAAATAGTTTTGATACCTGTACTAAAGTCCGACCCAGCTGTATAACTAGCTGCTTCAGTCCAGTTGGTTCCACCATTACAAGTAAAGTATATCTTTAAATCAGTTCCAATAGTTGCAGTACCAGCTTGGTTCTTATAAAGGAACGTCCCTGATACCTTAGTTCTAGATGAAGATGCTGTGTTAGCTGAACCTATTAGTGTACCTGTAGCACTGGTTGTTTCCGCTACTTTTGATGAATAATCACTAGTTGAACCACCATTATAAGTAGTAGAATAGACATCGGTAGTAGTCTGATTATCGGCTTGACCTATAATAAACAAACACCTACCAGCAGATGGTAGACCGTTTATAGTAATATGATTATCACCGAATAACGATGAACGAGAACTGTCGGTCATCAGTTTACAGGTCATTGTATTATTACTTTTGGTGTAAGTAAACTGCATACCTGCGGACTCACCTGCCTGAGCAGCTAGCCAATAGTGACGAACTGAGTAAACTCCAGATCCAGAACCAGCGTTAGCGTAAGTAAGGGTTCTTTCTGTTGCAACACTTGAGTCAGAATTGTTATGATCTGCTGCATCTGTGATGGCACCGAAATCGGCATTGCTAGAGTTAGCATAAGGATTGACAAACCAGTTATCAAAAGAAGGGCTACCATCTATCTCGTTTGCAGATAGAGCTGGTGTAGCCCAAACTCCACTAGGATTACTACCTGCTGCTTTACCTGTATCAGCAGTAAAAATAACACTGAAACTGTTATGTTCCCTATCTCCTGCGATATCACCAGCAGCAGTACTAAAGAAGATTCTAAATGTAAAATCTTCACCGAGATCCCATAACTCATCAACACCAACAGCAGAATACCAGTTTGGACTAGTATTATTCCACTTTATACCGTATGTATCATTTGTAACACCCCCACCTGTCCAACTTGATGTTGAAGGTTCTATATTAGCATTTCCGTGTGCTACTTCTCTCAATGGTGGAGCGAAATAAGTAGTCGTCTTAACCCTTGCAGACACGTATTCACTAGTATTTCTATCTACATTTGTTTCAGTACCAATACCAGTATCATCTTCGAACTGATCTATAAAACTATTATTTAAATTATAAGCCTTTCTGTTTGTGTCTACAGCTGTTTGAAGAGCTAGTGTTGCTAGATCTTTCCGTAAACTACTATCATCATATACAGTATCATTATCTCCAGTAACTGTACCATTAAAGGTGATATTACCAGAGCTATCTAATGTAATCGCATCACTTGATGCAGCTGTATGACGAAATGTATTTGCTATTAATTTACTCATTAATCTGATGCCTCCGGTGTATTACCATTATCTACCCATTCAAGGTATTCTTGGTATAAACCTAAATCCTTATTAAAAGGTATAAACTGATATCTGTCTGATGTACCTTCTCGTTTAATTACAGCATCATCTGTATTTGTATAAGGATTTTTTACTAATTTATAAAGTGCCATAATTAAAGCTCCGCGTTGAATGCAACATAAGCTGATGCATTACTTGTAACCCATCTTGTGCCTAATCCACCTCCAATATCAGCATCATTAGTTGATTCTACAAAACCTGCGTTTTCACTCTTCTGCCAGAGGCTTAAGGCTCCATCAATTCCAGAAGTATTACCATTCCCGTAGATCATATAATAATTACCTCCAGATGTTGCATCTATTGCAGGAGTAGATGTCCTCATAGATACTGGAAAGGCAATATTACAAGAACAGTTAGTGCCTGAGTACTGTTGTCCGATTCCTAGAGGTTGACCGTCTCCATCTGCATGTTTGTAGTAATATCTTTGACACCTAGCTAATTCTTCATGGTACGATCTATGTTCAAATTCAGTAGCTGTAGTTCCTGGTTCTAATTGAATACCTGTAAAGTAAACATCATTACTTGTATTATCTCCAGCATTTACCTGTCCTACTGCAGAATTAGCATCGACAACTGAAGCCCAGGAAGTTGCTAAAGTACCACTGGTATAACTAGATCCTGCAAATACCCATAAAATAAGTTTCAGTGATTCACCAGTATCATTATCAAACTGTGCACCAGATGCTGTATCTCCTGGGAATGTTATAGTTTTCTTTTCCCAAGTATTACTTGCGCTAACTGTATAGGATTTTGAAATATGTTTAGTTCGGTCTTTATTTTCTAAGGTAGCAATATAAGTACCAGTTTTAGTACTTCTAATCCAGAAAGAAAGTGTTAATGATTCAGCGTTAGAAGATCCGTATTTCAAACGTATTACATCTTTGCCTTCTAGTTTCTGTAATATTCCTACGTAGTTTGCTCCTGCTGTTCCTGATACAGAAGTACAGTCAATATGATAAGAATTTTTAAAACCTTGTCCATCTGGGACTTGGTCGACCTGAGCTATACTAAATGCTCCGTCATTTTTCCAGAAGAACCATCTATCAGGACCACCATATTCATTACCTGCGTTAGCAACATCATCTCTCTGACGAATTCTCATCGCACCGTTAATCAGTATATTACGGTTATTTAGAGGACTAACTATGCCTGTTAAATTAGCACCGCTAACTGCTGGTAAAGTTGCAGGAAACCTAGCATCAGGCAAAGTACCTGATGATAAGTTAGATGCGTTCAGAGTTTCCCAAGACAAAGCGCCTGAGCCATCTGTTTTTAAGTACTGCCCTGTAGTCCCATCATCCACTGGAAGAGTGAGCTGAACAGCAGCATCGTCTGTTGTTGTAGCTGGACTCTTTAGTGAAACGGTTCCACCGCCTGAGTCCGCTTTGATTTTTAATTCTGCCATCTACTAACCTCCAGGGTTATCTGCAATTAGTTTAGCCTTCCATGCATCTTTAACTGATTGAGTCCAAACAAGATTAGCAATATTCTTTACCTCATCAGGTATATCTGTAACTCCATCTGGTTCTTTTGTTAAAGGATTAGCGATGAATTCATTACTTGAATTTATTTTCCCGCAATTTAAACTATACCTTTCATTTTCTCGTGCAACATCGCTGCCATCCCTTTTGATGACATGCACTTTCTTTACTTGTATGTGTTTAAATTCACCGACAACTTCTATTTTGTCGTATTCGATTGATTCTGTTAATGCCATTTATTTAAGATGTAAAATAAGTACCGGTTACGTCGCCTTCCCAGACGGTGGATGTGGCTAATTGATCGACAGCAAATGATTGCATATCGCCGTTGTTGTCATTAGAGAATGAATGAAGTAGTAGAGTTGTACTATTCGCACCCATCCACCATAGATGCATAATCATATTATTATCAGAAGACATCCCTTTAACATATCCATGGAATGCCCTTGTATTAGACGCATCACTAGTAGCAGCAATAGAAGCGAATGGTAAGTTGGTTATTTGTAGCCTTCCACTCGGGGAACCACCAGTAGAGTTGGTTTCATATTTACCACTAAAAGTGACTTGATTACCTATTTTTACATAGCGCATCTTTGTATAACCAGCCCTTGACGTCCAAGCATCACCATTTTCACTGTCCATAGTAAACGTGAAATAACCCTCTTCATAATCATCGAGGAGCTCATTATCCTTTCCAGCGTTATTTGCATCAGCACTAAAGTCAATACCATGACCTGCTGTTCCTATTACCAGGTTCCCATCAGCAACAGTGAAGTTATTTGTACCTGATGTTGTTGTTGGATCTGTAGATACAGTAGCCCAACTATTATCTCCTCTTAAGTATGTAGAGGAACTTGCTGTACCTGTAGCAGATAATTCAGCTATTCCGATAGCATCATCTGCCATTGTACCGTTATCAATAGTGTTATCAGGAACACCACCTACGGCTAAGCCCGCTATAGTATTAGCGGAGCCATCAATTGTTATTGCCATAATTAAACCACCGTAAATACTGAACCAGAAGGTATAGTCAGCGTTGCTGAACCTACTGAAAATGGACCTGCTACCATAGCGTTGTTATTACTGTTAATTGTATAGTTTGCGGATAGTGTTTTAGCTGTTTCAACAATACCAGTTATAACACCTAATGTAGATGTTAAGGTTTTTGTAGTTGAATTAAACGTTAAATCAGCTTCACCATCTAGTTCTGTTGTTGTTGAACCTATAGTTGTGACTCTATCAGCAGTTTGATTGTTCAATGCTGTGATAGTACCACTAGGTGCATCTGTATATTCTAATGCAGTACCACCAGAGTTAACTTTTAAATGCTTATCAGCTGTAAATGATCCAGGTGTATCAGTTAATCCTAAGAATGTAGTGGTGTTAGTATCAGGAGGTATTTGCCATGAACAGGTACCGTCTCCATCAGCTCTCAGGAACTTAGTAACAGCTTCATTACTGTTAGTAGTGGATGTAACATCTTCACCTTCGGTTGATGTACTGACTGTTTCCCAACTAGGATCAGCACCATTATTAGCTCTTAAGAATTTACCATTATTACCACTAGTACCATCTACTAATTTAGCAAGAGTTACTGAATTATCATTAATAGCAGCTACACCTGCACCTTGTAAATAAATAATAAAGTCAGGAGCTGCAGCTAAGTTAGATCCAAACTTAATAGTTGAACCACTTATTGCAAAACCAGTAGTAGGAGTTGAAGTACCTGTATTAGGTTGCTGTATAACACCTGCATAAGACACAATTAAAGCATTAGCTTGTGCTGGTGTTAAAGCAGTTGTAGTACCTGCTGTAACTAACGTAAAGTCAGCTGCAGGATACGAAGCTGCACCATTATTTGCTGCATTTCTTAACTCTAGATATTTAAAATCAGTAGATGTATTACCACCAGCAGTAGATTCAATAGTAAGGTTATCTCCAGATGGAGTTAGTGTTATATTACTTCCAGCTACGAATTTAAGATCATCAGTACCGGCTGCAGAGTCAGTTAATCTAAGAATACAGTCATCAGATGAATCAACAAATGAAGTAGTATAAGTAGTATTTGTGTCTGTACCAGGTATAGTTATAGTTATTTCGTCTGTACTAGGTTCTGTTGCTGTTACACCAGCTCCTGCAAAAGTTAATTTAGTTACATCAGTAGTTAAACTTGTACTTTCATCTATAACTTCTATAGCACTTCCACCGCCGCCACCTGATACGGTAGCCCAGGTATTATCACCACGTAAATATGTAGATGATGATTTGGTACCTGTAGCAGATAAGTGACCTAAATCTACAGAGCCGTCAACTAATTCTGCACTATCTACAACATCATCATCAAGACTCCAGGTTGCACCTGATCCTGATACTGTTATATCTCCTTTATCTCCATCAGTTACACCACCACCACTACCACCGTCATCAGCTATTTTCCATTTACTATCAGCTGATACGTATTTAAGTATTTTATCGTTAGCTACGCCTGTAGTATCAACATCAGATAGATCATTGATACCAGAAACTAATGTTGGTTTATTTAATATCTGTTCATCACCAGAACTTGCGTTCCAATCAGATTGAACGTTAACTTCTGCTCCTGTTGCTATACCATCTAATTTTGTATGATCAGCATCAGTAAAGACATTACTATCACTAGCTGCTTCTACTGCAGCCCTAATCTCTGCATTAGTCTGATCAGCTGTTGCACTAGCTTCAATAGCATTGAGTTTAGTATGATCAGCGTCAGTAAATACATTCGAGTCTGTTGCAGCTTCAACAGCTGCTCTGATTTCAGCATTACTTTGATCAGCTGTTGCTCCAGCTTCAATACCATCTAATTTAGTTCCATCAGCTGCTACATCTCTTCCGTCTACATTTCCTGTAACGGTTACACTAGTGAATGTACCGGCACCAGCATTACTGGCTCCAATAGTAACTCCATCTAACGCACCACCATTGATATCAACTGTTGCTAATGTAGCTTGTCCGGCTACGTTTAAATTAGCATCAAGTGTAGCATTTCCTGTGACATCTAAAGTACCAGGTAGGTCTACATTACTAGTCCATTCAACACCAGTACCCGCTGCATCAGTTTGTATGACTTGTCTAGCAGCTCCATCTCCAAGCTTAGTAACGGCTATTTCTGCTGTTGAGCTGATGTTAGCGTTGATAATGGTATCATCTTTAATCTCAGTAGTAGTTACAGAGTCTGGTTCTAAATCCCAATTCTGTACTAAGATGTCACTTTGATGACCAGATTCTTGTAATGCTCTAAGTATTTGTGTTTGATTGTCATTTAAGTCACCAGCTTTAACTGATGATCCAGCTTGAAAAGTAGCTAGAGGTGAGGATAATGCTGTTAATCTGTATATACGTACAATAGCATTTTCAGCAGGTACATTACCTGATGTCCACGTTATAGTACCACCGTTAACAGTATAATTATCGAGAGTATAATGTGTGTCTTTTGTTTTTAAGACACCATCTACCCTTACATATATTTCATCTGCGGAGAAGGAGGTAATACTGAAATCTTCTGCTGCATCACCCGCAGGTTGTGTGTATTGTTTAAAAGTTGCCATAATTTTCTTTAATATTTAATACATGCGAGTAACGCAACATTTCTTGGTCTTGCTTCACTACCGCCCTGAGTTGTTTCACCAACACTATGGGTATGTGCAGTACTTGTTGTAGATGTTCTCCACATTTTACCGCCGCTATTACTATTACTTATAGCATCGTAGTTGATAGTACCTTCATGAGTACTACTCCAACCAGCAGAACCATTTCCATTAGATAGCATGTCATCACCAGGCATAATATGGTAATGAGAATCACCATTAGATGAAATGCTTACAGAATGATTATGTGATTCGTTTTGAGCACTCTGAGTGGTTCTATTACTACGTCCACTATCTATACCTCTACCATCATCCCAACCACGAATAAATTCACCACGTAAGTCAGGCAATGTAGATCCTACAACATCATGTAAGGCAGAGAAATCACTACTGATTCCTTGCACTGTTCCAGATCCAGATGGTATTGAATCACCATTACATTTTAAATATCCTGATGGAGTTGTTGATCCAGCAAACCATATAACAGTTCCTACTGGATTTAAAAATGAAGCTTTAGCAGCAGCTGAAAGTTTACTTTCTGATATAGTAGCGTCTGCGATTTTATCTGCATTCACAGCATCATCAGATAGATGTATTGTATCTATACTTAAATCTGTGTAATGTTCAGAGTCAATAGCATTGTCTGCAATTTTAGTTCCGTCTATAGCATCTCCTGCTATTTTTGTTCCATCTATAGATAGAGAATCTAACATAGAATTTGTGACAGAACTATTTTTTATATACCAATCAGTAGCTGTGTTAACGTGAATATCACCTTTACTTCCTGATACTAATCCTAATCCTTCATCATTAGCTGTAACTGTTCCTACTTCTTCGATGGCATAAAGTAGTTGTTTTACAGCAGTATTTAGATCCCCAGCTTTGACTGAGGATCCAGCAGTAAAGGTAACTTTAGGTGTATCTATTTTAGTATTTCTATATAAACGAACGGCATCACCATTACCTGGTGTAGTAGTTAAAGTAACTAAGTCATCTAATATAGTATAATCAGCTGGTGTACTTTTTGTTACACCTTCAACTGAAACCTTAACATCAGTTGTATCGATAAAGGGAAAAGTTATCTCAAAGACATCAGTTCCCCCATCTCCAGTATAAGTCTTTTCTACTGCCATTTATCTACCAGGGACTAATAGTTGATCAATAGAACCACGTGATTGCAGTTTCTTCTGTCTTCTCTTAAGCTGTTTTGTTTGCTGTTCGATGACAGTTTCTTGTATATCAGGATCGTTCATAATAGATGCCCATGCTCTCTTTCGTAATCTCTGCATAGCGTTATCTATCATGATATTATGATAGTAGTCCATAGCATTAAATTCGCCTCTCTTACCATCTCTAATATCTTTTAACATTAGTTGGAGAGATTCTTGAGCTTTAGGGTTTCTAGCTATTTTTGTTAATTCATATTCTAAGTTTTGATCACCAATAGCTTTCTGGAATTTAGAACGTATTATAGGAGTTTCTTGTAAATTAGTCCCATCTGGTGCATAGTATGTAGATAATCTAGTATCGTAGCCGCTATCAAATAAGAATTGTCTACCTTCACTCTGATCAAGATTTAAGGATATAGGACTAAATACATTCCAAGCTCTAGTTAAGAAGTCATAATTTTTTATTGGCTTACCATTTAACATATCATACTTAATAGGAAGATCTTCACCTGGAAGATACTCAGATACTAAGTTTCTATTACGTAATGCTTGATCGATACCAGATCCTAATTCTCTTGTATAAGGGGTAAATAGCTTACCTAAGTCATTTCTCAGGCCTGCTAAAGGTACTTGATTATTCAATAAACCAGCTAGTATTCTTTCTGCTTGACCAGGACGACCAGCGAATAAATCAACAAACTGTTGCATACCAGCTAGATATGACTTGCTAGCAATACCTTGTGCAATAACAAGAGATGTTTTAAGTAATTCTTTTTCAGTCCATTCTTCACCCATTAACTGACTATTATCACCTACATCAGCAATAATAGACATAATTTGATTGAATGGTTCTAGTGAATCATATCCTACCCATACTCCACCTAGCTTAATAGCTCTAGGAATATAACCAGCATCTAACCACATCTGACGCTTTTGTCTATCAGTTGGTCCGTTACCTGTCATATCACCACGCATCCATGCCCAAGAGGCCATACTAACTAAACCAGCACCCATAACGAGTCTACCAGTTTGCAATGCCTTAGCATTAATTAGTTCTTCAGGAGTAGTGATACCATATTTAGCAACATCAGCTAAGTTATTTGAATTAGCAAATGCTATATCATTGAATTCTTTAACAAGAAAGTTGAATCCAGGTGTATGTTTAGCAGTTAAACTAATACCGTTAACACCAGTTCGTGCAAACAGAAAGAAAGGCTTGGCCCATGGGTTAGCAGTAAATACATCATTCAATCCTTTTGCAAATCCAGTTAATTCTTGTGTAAGTGTTACCTCTCTTCTAGCAAATTTAGTAGCTTCATCTAATATATTACCATCGCCATCAAATATCTGGCTATAGAAATCTTGTTCATAAGCTTGCATTAATTCTCTAGTAATCACAGGGGTTCTACCTCCTGAAGATTGTATATCTAGAACATTACGCATTGCCTTTTCTCTAGCTTTAGCTCTACCTAATATAAACCCAAAGGCATCATCAGTAGCAGCCATTATTTTAGTAGAGTATGTTAACCAGTTAGTGTTATTAGCGTTTCTAGCCATATTTGCCATAGCAAATGCAGCTCTATCACCATCTGTAGCTCTACCACTATCTTCAGCCCAGCGTCTTAAGATCTCCCAGTTATCATCTTCTCTAGTATATTCGTAATAACGTGACTTCATAGTAGCCACATCACCACTCCAATATGAGTTAAGTCTAGTTTTAAATAGTTCAAATGACTCAGGTATAGCTTCCATCATTGCATTAATTGATGCTAACCCTGCTCTTATTGTAGCACTATCTCCTGTAAAAGGATAGCGCATTGTAGCTCCTAGAGTAGTTGCTAATGGTCTTAAGAATGTAGCTGTACTTGTACCTAAAATAGCTCTAACAGGTGTCTTAGGACCAGTCAGTACGCTATGAATGAACATACCTTCTAGTTCCCTTATCAATGCACCAGTTCTATCCGGTCCATTAGGGTCAATCCTACCACCTTTTATCATCTTTCTAGCCCAATTATCAAAGTCATCTAGACTATTGACAGTCTTCATGGAAGAGAACGTTTCAAACAAAGCATTCATCAAGTTCTCATCAGCATCTTCTTTGGCAATTTTAAGGATAGTCATAATAGACTCCCTTGTATCTGCCATTTCTTGTGTTAATGTTGTCTCTAAGAATTCCTTTCGTTTACCGGCTCCAATCGCTCTGAAGTTATCTGATTTAATAATTCTGGCTTTCTTTGTTTCTTGTAATGCAGTCAATAATGTATCAACAACTTGTGCAGCAGGTCCATCTATATCACCTAAATCTACAAGGTCAGATAATTCTCTACCAGCAATACCAATATCTCTTACTTGATGTAGTAGTGAGCCTACAACTAAATCTGCTACAACTATGTTTTTACTAGTGAATGTTTCTATAGTATCAACTACTTCACCAGTGACATCTGTAAGATCATATACATCTTTAGATTTATATAGTTCTTCTAAGTATTCTTTAGCAGTCATCTCAGCTGCATTTCTACCTTGAGTAATACGTTGATGTGCTAGTATTGAATCACCGAATACTTCGAGTAAAGTTTTTCTACTACGTTTAGCAGCATTTACAACTTGTTGGAATTTATCAGTACTATATAATTTTCTTAAGATACCTTCGGTCATCTCCTCAGTTATATCTCCTTCTCTCGCAATACGTTCACGTTGTACTGGAGTCGTTACAGAACCCGTAGATCCATCTTCAGCGCCCCATTCGTTACGTATACGTTTCTGTGTTTCCCAAGCTTCATAAGGCGTCTGTTCTGATATATGAGCACCTTGACTAGAATCAGCTACTGGTCTATTCTTAGAAGCACGAAATTCCTGATCCCCTCTTCTAAGTTCAGATAAACCTTTTTCTA
>VTLG01014336.1_pt1 | contig 11081 bp, 13 predicted proteins | sample 4694571 | NCBI WGS metagenome assembly VTLG01 (sample SAMN12604809, study PRJNA352737) | marine metagenome | biome: ENVO:00000447; feature: ENVO:00000209|ENVO:00000569|ENVO:01000036; material: ENVO:00002151; isolation source: viral sequences binned using virsorter ... | reverse complement strand
TTCTATATATGATATATAAGACGTTTTTCCTTTGGCTTCGTTTGACTTTTCGTTAAGTCTCGATCATCCCATCCATTTAGTATGGATGGGATGAAGTTAGGCTAAGACGTTTAGTTTTCGATTTAAGACTGTTAGAAATATGATTTTTGTGGGGGTATATCTTTTATACCGTCATTCTACTGCCTTTTATTTTTTCTCCTACTTCCCTGTGTTTTTCTGATATATTTCGCTTAGTTGCGAGGTGGGATTCGTTGAATAAGTCACAGAGAAGGGCGCTTGCCGCCAGTAAATCCGTAGAGGTCACTAACAAGGCGATGGAGGTTGCTTTGCTATCTCTGGAGAAGATCGAGGCCCATGAGAAGGAATGTGGGGAGCGTTGGGCGGAGACTATTGTAGAGATAAAGAATCTCCAGTCGCTCACTTCGGCGCATTCAGCCCGATGGGAAAAGCTCGCCTGGTTGGTGGTTGCGGCGGTCACGGTGCATATCATCAGCGGGATGTTCTAGCTGATGTACCAGTACAAGGCGAAGATCACGCGGATTATCGATGGCGATACCGTTGATTGTGATATAGACCTTGGCTTCAAAGTCATTCTCTCCAAGCAGCGCATCAGACTCTATGGAATCGACACGCCGGAATCGCGTACCCGCGACAAGGTGGAGAAGAAGTACGGGCTTCTGGCGAAGAAGTTCCTGGTGGAATTCATTGAAGCAGAGGATTACCAGATCACCATCGAGACCAGCAAAGGTGGCAGAGGTAAGTTTGGGCGGATTCTGGGTAAGCTCGTTAATGCCGATGGGGTCTGTGTTAATGACCTCATGTGTGAAGTCGGACACGCAGTCCCTTATCACGGCCAATCCAAGGAAGATATCGCCGCCGGGCACATCAAGAATCGCGAAAAGGTGAAGAAACTGAGCGATGGAACTCTACTTCGTTAAATCCATTAACCCCACAGACCCCCCTGATGGGGGCGTATCGGGGTTGTGGTGGAAGTATGAGATTGAGTGCTCTACAGCAGATAACCACAATATTTCAGGTGTGCGGGAAGGTAAAAAGGATGATGTCGAGAAATATCTGGACAAGATGCTCGACTCCATCAATAAACGCACCCTAGGCTATCAATCCAAGGAACTGAGGGTTTCCAGTAAAAGCTCTCGTAGTATTCCTGTGAACACCAGAACATCCTCATATAGGACATCATTTGGGGGAGGATCCCGTTAATGATTCCTGGAATAGATCAAAAAACCATTAGCCAGATACAATCCTTACCTGTTGAGGAACAAAAGCAAATCCTGGGGTTGATGGAAGATCTAGAAGAGTCTCAGAAAAGAGAATCTTCCCGCAAAGACTTCTTAGATTTCGTTAAGTTCGTCTGGCCTGCTTTTATAGAAGGCAAGCATCATAAGATCATGGCCGAATCCTTTGAGAGAGTGGCCCGTGGCGAACTCAAGCGATTGATCATCAATATGCCACCACGGCACACCAAGAGCGAGTTTGCATCCTATCTGCTACCGGCCTGGTTTCTAGGCCAGTATCCCGACAAGAAAATCATTCAGACCGCGCATACAGCGGAACTGTCCGTGGGCTTCGGGCGAAAAGTAAGAAATATCGTCAATGATGAGGATTTCAAAAAGATTTTTCCTGATCTGGCGCTGAGAGCTGACTCCAAGGCGGCAGGTCGCTGGAATACCAGCAAGGGCGGGGAATACTTCGCTATTGGTGTGGGCGGCGCTGGCACGGGTAAAGGCGCTGATCTTCTGATCATCGATGACCCCCATTCTGAGCAGGAAGGCCAGAGCATTGATCCTGGGGTGTTCGACAAAACCTATGACTGGTACACCTCCGGCCCCCGACAAAGACTGCAGCCGGGCGGGGCGATCATTATAGTTATGACGCGATGGCATAAGCGCGATCTCACCGGAAAGATCATAAAAGCCTCCGTGCAAAGAGAGGGGGTGGATCAATGGGAAGTGATCGAGTTCCCGGCTATTCTGCCTTCAGGGAATGCACTGTGGCCTGAGTTCTGGAGTCAGAAAGAGCTTATTGCGCTGCGCGACGAACTGCCTGCGGCCAAGTGGTCTGCCCAGTACCAGCAAGATCCTACCTCTGAAGAGGGCGCACTGGTTAAACGTGAATGGTGGCAAGTCTGGGAAAACGAAATACCCCCTCCATGTGAGTTTATTATTCAGTCATGGGATACCGCATTTCTCAAGACTCGACGCGCTGATTACTCTGCCTGCACTACCTGGGGGGTGTTCTACCAGTCCGATGATGAGGGCGCGACTCGCCCTAATATCATCCTGCTCGACTCCTATAAAGAACGTCTTGAGTTCCCGGAACTGAAGAAGACGGCCATGGAGTTTTATAACTTCTGGCAACCTGATGCCTGCATTGTTGAGGCTAAAGCGGCAGGCACCCCATTGGTGTTTGAGCTTCGTGCCATGGGACTTCCGGTATCGGAATACACTCCTTCACGGGGGAACGATAAGGTGGCTCGGGTTAACGCAGTGGCAGACTTGTTTGCATCAGGTGTAGTATGGTGCCCCGAGACCCGTTTCTCGGAGCGGGTTATCGAAGAATTTGCGGCTTTTCCCATGGGGGATCATGACGATCTGGTAGATAGCTCAACACAAGCCTTACTGCGATTCAGGCAGGGAGGTTTCCTGAGACTCAATACTGACGAGGAAGAAGAACCCATGTACCAGAGAAGAGCAGCGTATTACTAGGGGAATGTGATGCCAAGTTATTACGACAGCAGCAAGAAGAAACCCGGAAAGGCAGCGGTTAAATACGCCGAGGGCGGAGAAACAACGCTTAGAGAAAGGGCGAGGCGTACATTTTTGCCCACCGAAGAAGAGAGGCGAGAAACCAGCGCAAGAAGGCGTGAGGAACAGCAGGGCAGAGCGGATGCTATTGAGCAGTCTCGCATCGATCGAAGAGATCGTGGAGTAGCGCGTAACGAGAGGCTCCAAGAAGAGCAACTAGAAGGCCATGCAAGAAGGCGTGAGGGACAGCAGGGTAGAGCGGATGATCTTGAGCAGGGCCGTATAGATAAAAGAGATCGTGGAGTAGCGCGTAACGAGAGGCTCCAACAAGAAGCTCAAGATCGTTATGATAAGCGCAGAGAAGAAGCCAAAGCTCGTGCTGAAGCCTTAGAAAGACGTAGGAATCCTGTAAAAAAAGCTGGCGGCGGTCTACTCAAAGTGACGGGAATGGGCGCTGCAACCCGTGGTGGTAACTTCACTAGGAACGGATAATGGCGATAGAGCCCCCTCTGGGACAAAACCCATCTATGCCGAAGAATAACGGCTCGGCAGTGGAGATAGAGGTCGTTAACCCAGAGTCGATATCGATGGAAACCCCTGATGGGGGCGTCATTATTGATTTCGACCCCAGCGATGGCGTCACAGGGCTTGATGATCATAATGCCAATCTGGCGGATATGATTGATGATCAAGATCTGAATTCTATTGCTTCGGAACTAATCTCTGCCTATGAGTCAGACCGAGACAGCCGTGCTGACTGGGAAGAGACTTATATTAAAGGCCTGGATCTTCTTGGTCTAAAAAACGAAGACCGCACCGAGCCTTGGGATGGAGCTTGTGGAGTCTTTCATCCTCTATTGACTGAGGCGGTTATTAAATTCCAGGCTCAATCTATCCAGGAGATATTCCCCGCGTCAGGCCCAGTTAAGACTTCTGTTGTTGGAATTATCAGCGATGAAAAGATCGAGCAGGCAGAGCGGGTTCGGGACTATCTTAACTATTTGGTAACTGAAAAGATGACCGAGTACCGCTCGGAGACAGAGAAAATGCTGTTTTCTCTGCCCCTGGCTGGCTCCGCGTTCAGGAAGGTCTACTTTGATCACAACATGGGGCGTCCCTGCTCGATGTTCGTGCCTGCTGAGGACTTCGTAGTGAGCTACGGAGCGGCCGACTTGATTACTTGCGAGCGAGCTACCCATGTGATGAAGCGTACTGTCAATGAGGTGCGTAAATTGCAGGTCTCTGGATTCTATAGCGATATAGTTTTGCCAGATCCCAGCCCTGATACGGGGGATATTGAGCGCAAATACAACCAGTTGACCGGCGGATCGGCCAATTATGAGTTTGATCACCGTCATACCATCCTGGAAATACAGGCGGAAATGGATCTGGTTGGCTTTGAGGACGAAGAAAGCGGCGAACCTACGGGAATTGCGCTCCCTTATGTCGTCAGTATCGATAAATCCAGCCGAAAAGTGCTCTCGATTCGTAGAAATTGGTACGAAGATGACTCTATGCGCATGAAGCGGGAGCATTTCGTCCATTATCAATACCTTCCGGGCCTGGGATTCTATGGCTTCGGCCTAATTCACATGATTGGGGGGCTGGCGAAGTCGGCAACGAGCGTTTTACGTCAATTAGTGGATGCAGGAACACTGTCCAACCTCCCAGGAGGCCTTAAATCTCGTGGATTACGGATAAAAGGCGACGATACGCCGATTATGCCGGGTGAATTCAGGGATGTGGACGTTCCGGGCGGAACTATTAGGGATAACATCACGTTTTTACCCTATAAAGAGCCCAGCAATGTTCTTTATCAACTTTTAGCGGATATTGTAGAAGAAGGAAGGCGTTTTGCCTCTGCTGGTGATGTTAAAGCGGCAGATATGAATGCTGAAGCGCCGGTTGGCACCACTTTAGCCATCTTAGAGCGCAGCATGAAGGTGTTAAGCGCGGTTCAGGCCCGTTTACACGCTTCAATGCGTAAGGAATTGCGCATCCTTTCAGCGATTGTGCGTGATTTCGGCCCTTCAGAGTATCCGTATGAGGTTCCGGGTAAGGAGCTGAAGAGCGAAGATTTTGACGATCGTGTGGACATTATTCCTGTGAGCGATCCCAACGCAGGCACCATGGCGCAGAGAATTATGCAGTACCAGGCCGCGCTGCAGTTGGCGGCACAGTCTCCACAGATGTATGACCTGCCGCTGCTTCATAGGCAGATGCTCGATGTGCTTGGAATCAGGGATGCTGACAAGATTGTGCCTCTAGATGATGAGGTGCCTATTGCCGATCCTGTCAGCGAGAATATGAAGATCATCAATGGTGAGCCTGTAAAGGCGTTTATTTACCAGGATCACGAGGCTCATATACAGACACATATTTCTATTCTCCAGGATCCGAAGGTCATGGAGATAATGTCTCAGAGTCCGACCGCTCAAGCGTCTCAGGCAGCTATGGCCGCGCATATTTCCGAACACGTTGCCTTTGCGTATCGTGCAGGAATAGAGAAAGAGCTGGGTACTAGCCTACCTGGGCCAGAAGAGAAGCTTCCAGAGGATATAGAGCTTAGATTATCTAGGCTTGTAGCTCCTGCAGCCGCGCAATTAACGGGTAAGGGTCAGAGAGAGGCCGAGATGCAGAAGAGGATGGAGGAGGAGGAAGATCCTGTTCTTCAGATGCAGAGACAAGAATTGCAGATCAAGCAACAGGAGGCGATGGCTAAGGCCCAGTCAGATATGGCTAGAATTCAGGCCGATTTGCAGAAGGCGGAAGGCAAGTCTGCTCTTGAGCGCGAGAAGATGAAGCAGAGAGAGCGCATGGAAGGGGCCAAGCTTGGAGTTAAAATTGCTGCCGACAATAGTCGGGAACAACTTGAATCTAAAAGAATTGCTAGCAAAGAGCAGGTGGAAGGTGCTAAGTTAGGCGTGGAGATTGCAAAGGACTTGCTGGGTGAGTAATGGGTCGGCCGAAAATTCATTTGAATTTTTGCAGAAAAGACTGCGTGGCATGATGAATGAAATGAGCGATCACATCAGCACAGGCGGATGTAAAGACCACAGTGAATACACTCGTTGTTGCGGGGTCATAGAAGGTCTAGCGACAGCGGAGCGAGAATTGCTTGATTTGAAGCAGAAAATTGAGGAATCATAACGTCGCATAAGGCGATGCAGGTGGCTCTGGACACCAATTTCCAGTGCAAAAGGATGTCTAATGGCGGAGTCATTGGCAGTTGTTAAAAACGAGATTCCCGAGGAAGCGGTTGACGAAATAGAGGCCGCAGAATCGGAGGCTCGAAAAGCTACTCAGTTACCTGATCCGAAAGGCTACAAAATACTTATTGCCTTGCCTGAACCTGATGAGAAAACGGATGGCGGAATTATTAAATCTGAGCAAACACTTCGTAATGAAGAGGTTGGTTCGATTGTCGGCTATGTTATCTCTACGGGGCCGGATGCTTATTCAGACCTCAAGCGGTTCCCTTCCGGGCCGTTTTGCAAAGAAGGGGACTGGATCGTGATGCGAAGCTATTCAGGCACACGATTCCTACAGCATGGCAGGGAATTCCGTTTAATCAACGATGACAGCGTTGAGGCTGTGGTCGAAGATCCAAGGGGGATTGTAAAGGTATGAGTGAATCAACAGAAATTGTCACGGATGTAACAGAATCCGCTGATGCTCCCCCTAGCTCCAGGGAAGATCAATTCTTTGGTATTCGCACACAAATCGGTAAGTCATCCCAGGATAAGAAGCTTGATGGGAATCAGGCTGACCTGGAATTTGAAATAGTTGAGGAAGTGGCGGCTGAGGAGGGTGAGCCGTCAAAGGCAGAGGCTTCCACAGATTTAGAGGCCTCCCCAGATTCTGAGGTTACTGATGAGGAACTGGAGGGGTATAGCGAAAGGGTTCAGAAGCGTATCAATAAGTTACGTTATGAGCAGCACGAAGAGAGAAGAAAGAAAGAAGCTGCCGAGGAAATGCGAGATGAAGCCGTTAAGGTGGCTAAGCAGCTTACCAATAAGAACAAAGAATACGAATCCCTGATAGAGCGAGGCGAAAGCGCTCTAGTAGGTCAGATTGAGGAGCGAGCTCAGATTTCGGCAGATAGCGCTAAATCTGAGTATAGGGTGGCTTATGAGCAGGGCGACACGGACAAGATTATAGAGGCCCAGGAAAAGATGATTAAGGCTCAGACCGAGCTAAATGAAGCGGTCAGCCGTAAGCGTCAGATTTCGCAGAACAATAGGCCGCAGGCTCCTGAATTCCAGCCGATGCCGGCTGGGGCATATCATGAGTCACAGCGAATTCCAAACGAAGCTCAGCAACGGAAGCAAGAGCCTCCGAATCCTCAAGCGATGCAATGGTGGTCAGAGAATCGTTGGTTTGAGGATAACAATCATAAGTCAATGACTGGCCTTGCTTATGGCCTTCATCAAGAGGCCGTTGTTGATAAAGATATCGTTCCTAATACGGATGAGTATTTTAACTTCATCAATACAGGGATGAGAAAGCATTTTCCAGACTATGCATGGGCGGATAATACTAGCGGGGTTAGGCAACCCGTGGCTTCGACGCCTAAACATACTTCTTCGGTGGTAGCTCCTTCCGCAAGGAATAACGGAGCGAGACCCCGCAAAGTGAAGCTAACGCCTACTCAACGCGCCCTCGCTAAGCGCATTGGGTTAACGCAGGAGCAGTTAGCCAATCAGATCTTAAAAGAGAGGGAGATGTCCCATGGCTGATGAGCGCAATCCTTGGTCTCACGAGACCCGCGAAGATTCTACCCGAGAAGATGATTCTTGGATTCCTTCTTCTGTTTTACCTACTCCTGAACCTCAAGATGGTTGGAGATTTTTGTGGGTTAGAACCAGTTCTATGGGTCTTGCCGACAATACCAACGTATCTAAGAAGTTTAGGGATGGATGGATTCCCGTGAAAAAGGAAGACCATCCAGAGATTTCAGGTCAATCTGATATCAATTCCCAGTTTCAAGGGAATATTGAGCAGGGCGGCTTGCTTTTATGCAAGATTTCCGAAGAGAAGATAAAATCTCGTAGGGAATACCATGAAAGTATAAACAAGAAGCAGATGGAGTCGGTGGATAGAAATTATTTGCGGGAAAACGATCCGCGTATGCCGTTGTTGAGACCGGAAAAAAGCTCGCGCACGACCTTTGGGAAGGGCTGACATTTCGATTTAATTCGGAGTGCGTCCTTGTGTGTTTAACGTAGCATAGAGGAGTAATACTATGGCTACTTCTGCGACTCCTAATGGTGCGGAACCTGTTGGTACTTGCAGTGCAAGCGGATCCTTTACGGGAAAAGTGCAGCACATCAAGATTGCCAGCGCGTATGGCACCGCTATTTTCTATGGAGATTTCGTTAAGCTGGTTACAGCCGGTACTATCGAGAAGGACACCGGAACCACTTCGCTTACCTCTATAGGTATTTTCATGGGCTGTAAATATACCGACCCGAGTACATCTCAGATGACCTTTAATCAGACTTGGCCTGCCTCTACGGCAGCGTCCGACGCGATGGCCTATGTTCTGATGGATCCTGATGTACTGTTCAAGATGCAGGGTGATGCAACGATTGCTCAGACCGGACTCGGCGCGAATTTTGCTGTGGTTCAAACAGCAGGTTCAACCACGATTGGTCGGAGTAAGAACGCTTGCGATTCGGATACAGTCGCCACCACCAACACGTTACCGATAAGGCTCGTTGACTTCGTTGACGGCCCGACAAGTACGGTTGGCGATACTTACACTGATGGCATTTTCCGCTTCAACGCGGGGCATCAGTTAATCAATACTACAGGCATCTAAGGAGGAACTAGCATGGCTATTTCAAGAGCACAAATGCTGAAAGAACTCCTGCCGGGGCTGAATGCCCTTTTCGGTCTGGAGTATGAGAAGTACGATGATGAGCATGAAGTCATTTATGAGAGCGAGTCATCAGAGCGTTCGTTTGAGGAAGAGGTGAAGCTGAGTGGATTTGGGTCTGCTCCAGTTAAAGACGAGGGTGCTGGTATCACATACGATTCAGCGCAGGAAGCTTTCACTGCTCGCTATAACCATGAAACGATTGCAATGGGCTTTGCGATTACGGAAGAAGCTATGGAGGATAACCTCTATGATTCTCTTTCTGCTCGCTATACCAAAGCCCTTGCCCGTGCAATGGCGTATACGAAGCAAGTAAAGGCGGTCAACCCACTGAACAACGGTTTCACCAATTCTTTTCAATCAGGTGACGGGGTCAACCTATTCACCGCGTCCGGTGACGGCGTAACCGGAGGTGATGGGCACCCGAGAGTGGATGGTGGCAAGAATGACAATCGTCCTTCGACAGCGGCCGATCTGAACGAAACCTCACTGGAAGCAGCTATTGTTACGATCGCTGCGTTAACAGATGAGCGTGGACTTCTTATTGCTGCTCGTCCCAGAGGACTGATTGTTCCGCCTGCCGGGATGTTTATTGCTAAGAGACTCCTTGATTCTGAGCAAAGAGTTGCAACAGCAGATAACGACATCAACGCTGTGCGTAGCATGGGTATTGTTCCAGAAGGATTCTCGGTCAATCATTATTTGACTGACTCTGACTCTTTCTATATCACTACCGATATTCCGAATAGCTTCAAGCTTTTCGAGCGCACACCGCTAGAAACCTCTATGGACGGTGATTTCGATACGGGTAACGTGCGCTACAAGGCGCGTGAGCGTTATTCGTTCGGCGTTTCCGACCCATTGGGAATCTACGGATCACCAGGAGCGTAAGTAACTGGTATGGGAGAGCGGCTTGCACTTTTATCTTATGCACGGAAACTCGCAGGGATCTGTCATTAGGTAAGTCGCTCTCCTTTTTCCTGACTGTCGCATGGTGCGGCAGACACTAGCCAAGACAGGAGAAAGATAATGGCTAACACGACATTTAACGGCCCAGTTCGGTCTGAAGGCGGATTCGAGCAAATCAGCAAGACGGCTGGAACAGGTGCTATTACCACCAATCTGGATATAGACTCCAGCGGTAATATAACCACCACGGGCTACGTTTCCTCTTATTCCAACGTCAGCAGCATCACGTCTGCTACCAAGAGCGTTGAGTCTACTGATTCAGGTACGGTTTATACCCTTAACAGGGCAGCAGGTATTGTTGTAACTCTGCCTACTGCTGCTGCGGGGATCAACTACACCTTTATTGTAGGAACCACCTTCACGGGTGCGGGTCAGATCAATACGGACAATGCCAGCGATCTGTTTTCTGGCTTTGCACACATTTTTGATCCAGCCACGGCAACGGATATGAACACCTTCATTCCTGATGCGAGTGATGATGACACCATTGATTTGGGGACAGCAGGGCAGGGTTGGCTTGTAGGCGGAATTATTCGTCTAGTAGCAACCAGTGCAGCGGTTTGGCATTGCGAGGCTTTCTTGCATGGTGACGGCACATTGGCGACACCGTTCGAGTAACAGTAATTGATGTGGTGGGGGCCATTCCCCCACCTCGTCTTAGGAGGAAATGATATGGCCTATGCAAACCCAAGAATGAGAGCTCTGAGGGTTAAAGAGGTTCGGGAAAGAAGAGCGGCAGCGGCTGCAGAGAAGCGCAGAATAAGAGCTGAAGCACAGGCCGCAGCAGCAGGAGCTTCTGCTGGATTAAGTCCATTTGAACTGAACCGTAGAGAGTCTTCTTTAAGAATGAACAGGCGTCGTGGTGATCGATCTGTAGGTAACGGTAGTGAAACCGCAAGAGGTCAAGGCGTTGCTGATGATATTGCTGCCGCTGGAGATGATATTGGCAGGCGTGACAGAGGCGGTCTTGGGGCTTTAGAGCGAGGAGCCACTGTGGGAGATTATGCAGGGACAGTAACTCCCGGTCAGGTGAGAGGTTTTGAGCAGACAAGGGAGGCCGGAAAGTTCCCTGTTTATGGAAAGGAAATGCAGGCAGGCCAGTCATTTAGGTCTGCTTTTGCAGACGCTAGAAAAGGCGGAAAGAAAATATTTACATGGCAGGGCAGGAAATACACGACTGATCTAGCGTAAGGAGTAGGAAATGGCTGATGCAGTAACAAGTCAAACAATTCAGGACGGCGCTCGCCATGTCGTGATGAGCTTCACGAATGTCAGTGATGGAACAGGTGAGTCTGCGGTTAAGAAGGTCGATGTTTCTGCTTTGACATCAGATCCCATGACAGGATCTTCGTGTAGCGGCGTATCCATTGATTCGGTGTGGTTTTCGACATTGGGCATGAGTGTCAAGCTGTTATGGGATGCGGATACAGATGTGCTGGCATTGCATTTACCTGCTGATTATTCTG
>VTLG01005570.1_pt1 | contig 11083 bp, 15 predicted proteins | sample 4694571 | NCBI WGS metagenome assembly VTLG01 (sample SAMN12604809, study PRJNA352737) | marine metagenome | biome: ENVO:00000447; feature: ENVO:00000209|ENVO:00000569|ENVO:01000036; material: ENVO:00002151; isolation source: viral sequences binned using virsorter ... | reverse complement strand
CCTTAAAAGCGATTTTCTTTCCGCCAGTTTTTTCTTCCCTATCGTCCAACCTTCAATTGAATATTCTCGTGGAAAAGAGAAATTTTTACCTGCTTTATCAAAGAATAGAAATTCCGGACCTTGACGTTTTATATATTTTTCTTGATCAAAGAATTTAAATACTTCTCTTTCTATATCTTTAACCGTCTTATATTTCGGATTTTTACTAAGCTCTTCTACTTTTGCCATCAACTCATCCATAGATTGCTTTTTAAAATCTACTCGAGTTTTAGTAGCTTCCGTCATTTTTTCATAGTGAGAGGTTTCAGTAATTTTCATGGCGGCTTTTCTTTTTTTCATCAGGTTCGCTTTAGTATCGGCAACAATAGGTTCTTTGTTTCCTCCACGGTACCATGTCCATTTTCCAAAATGAGGATGATCAGGCTTTTTAATCTTTTTTATATTTGTATTAGTCGCATAATGCGTGACACCCGGTTCTACGAGGCCGCCGGGTTTATACTGGACTCTGCCACCTTCAGCTCCCGTTAACGGTCGCTCGGCAATAGGGATACTTTGATTCTGGTAAAATTCTTCTGGTGTTAGTTGTCCACCTTCCATTTGATGTTGCATGTGCGCAGGAATGTTAAGCGGGTTGCTAGCCGCTAATCTCTCAACTTTAGGATTACCCCAAGACTCATACTTCCAACCCGTTTTTGGTTTAGAGTTTTTTGCTCTAAATGATTTTACTAATTCACTGTAAGCTGTCATTAGACTCCTAAGATTTTAGCCAGGCCGCCTTTAGTGTAACTAGCTCTGCCGCCTTCGGCTTTTTTGATAAGAGATTCATCAGCAATCTTTTTAAGATCCAAGTGATCGGCGTCACTAATAACTTCCTCTAAAATATCGACATCCATACCGCCTTCAGGATCTCCCTGCATATGGGCTGTGGATTCGTTATATTCATCTCCAGCTTTAAGTGGCTTACCATCTTTACCTTTAACGATCTCTCCTTGTTTAATCTCAAATCCAATTTCTCTGTCCACATAATCATCCACGATCGTATCGTCCGTTGCTTCATCGGTCCAGTGACCTGTTTTCGTTTGTTCTTTTTTCACAGCCACATTTCCCAATCCATCTTCAGTGACTTCTACACCTTTATAGGTATATTTTTTCTGCGTTGGAAATCTTTTATAAAGTCCTTCCATTATTTCTTTGGTGCCTTTTGCTTTGACCACATTGATTAAATCCCAAGCATAAGTTGGAATGCCATCGGCTCCTCTTGCAACCACTTCAGCTGCAGGAGAGACTGCCTTCGCTGCCGGTTTTGCCCATTTAAAATATTTACCTAAAAGCGGAACTGAAGCTAAACCTCCAAACAGTTGTAAAAATTTTCTTCGACTCATGCCCCCTTTATCATAGTTAGCTCTGCCTCCATCATAAAGATGCAGAGGTCCTGCGATGCCGCCTGAGGCATTTTTCTTGCGACCGGTGACATCAAATTCGTCAAGAGTTATTTTTTGTTCAATATCTCGCATTCGGTCCATATCAGTTTTTCCTAATAATACTTCTTCTAGTTCTCTTAATTCAGGGTCCGTACTTGGGTTCTTAACAACGTCTTTAAATCTTTTATCTTGTCTCATGGTTTGAAGAATATCATCAGGAATAGCTCCTCCTTGCTCTAATTGTTTAATTAAAGTGTTAAGTTCTTTTTTTAATAAACCTTGTTGCATTGAATTTAGTTTTGCAAAGGGTCCTGTCCCTTGATCTACTTCCTTAACTGATTTCTTAAGATTTTTAATTACCCAGGCTGCACCTTTTTGTAAAGGTCCACCCGCAAACATCCCCACACGCGCGATGCCGCCGGATGCGAAATCAGGATCTTTAGGTGGTCTTTCATCTGTAAAAAGTTCTTCTGCCTCTTTTTTCTTTCTTAAACGTTCAGCTGCTGCTTTGTTTTCAGCTTTAATTTTTGCAATGGCTTCTGGTGAATCTTTGAATAAAGGAGACGCTTCTCCTGGTCTTGGTTTAAATGGATCTGTAATTCTATCTTTTGGAAATTGAATAACTTTCCCTGAATGTTTTTGAACATCTTGATACACATTAATTATTTTCATGCCTTCTGATTTAGTCGGCATGTTACCTGTCTTTTTAAAAATGTAATGGATCGCGTCTTTAATGTCGCCACCTTTTAAAAATATCTGTCTAATTGCGTACCACATTAGTAATAAACCCTTTTAGCTCTTATAATTTTTTCATCTTTGTAATCTTCAGGATGCGGTATTAATCCGCCCTGCCTAAATCGCATCACGGCTTGAGTCATACTGTCGACTAAGTCGTCATGTTCCCCGTACGGGAATGCAGCGCATTCCTCCATGACTTCCTGTGCAAACCCTTTGTGAGTGGGCGCCCATATGGTCCCGCTTTCAAATAGCGGTGCGACCGAGTTTACTCTTGTATGCTTATCATTTCCTTTTGAGGGTGTAAAGTTAATAACTGGAATGCCCATGTTCCGTAATTCGTAAGTCAGAGGCAGACCTGAAGCTTTCGCTTCGACCAGAACCGTTTCCGGTTGCCAGTATTTATATTGTTCTAACGCTTTTCTTCTTAATTCTGGAAACTCGTATCTTCCTTTAATGGCATCCACGAGAATCATATTAGGAGGCTTGTCTTCCGTTTCACGGAACACGCCCCATGTGGTAATGGCTGAATAATCCGCTGTCTCCGTTTTCATGAACGCGGTATCGTAACTTTGTATAACATGATCTAATTTTGGCATCCAGTCGTGCTTCCACTTCTTCCACCATTCTCTTTTGATGATGGCTCCTTCTTCTGAGGTGGGATTTTGCATCCACTGAGCATTCCATTTACCAAGCGATAATGAGGCCTTTACAGTCTGTAATTCCCCCAGATTCCAATACTCCGGCCATACTGGCTTACCACTTGGCATGATTGCCGGAAACTCAATGAGTTCCCACTGATCGGCTTTTGCTTCTTTCTGAGCCTGCATCAACATGCCTGTCAAATCTTTTACGTTCCATCTGGTCATAACACAGATGATTTGTCCGCCGGGTTGTAATCTTTGTCGTGGTCCTGAAGTGTACCATTCATAAGCTCGCTCAAGTGCTGTTAGATTCAAAGCATCTTGTTCCGAGTGTGGATCATCAATGATCAAGAGATCCGCGCCTCGTCCTGTAATCGCTCCACCGACACCAGCAGCAAAGTACTCTCCGCCTTGTGCTGTTTCCCAGCGACCAGCGGCTTGTGAATCTTCTCTTAATCGTGTTTGAAAAATTTGTTGATACTCAGGTGAATCAATTAACGTTTTTGCTTTTCGCCCGAACCGTATCGCAAGTTCTCCGGTGTGAGTGGTTTGAATAATTTTTAATTTAGGATTCCTGCCAATCATCCATGCCGGTAGTAAGGATGAGGCAAATTCAGATTTAGTATGCCGAGGCGGCATATTAATAATGATTCTTTTACTTTTACCTGTAGCCATATCATTAAATTTTTTTGCTACAATTTTATGATGGGACCCCTGAATAAAGTCTGGCCACATATGCTTCACGAAGCTTAAAAAGTCTTCACGGACCTTGGCCTCATGCTTCTTCTCCGTATACTTCAAATACATCTTGTAGAAGTCTTTTTTCACATCCGGGGGTAATTTTTTTATTTTTTCTAGGTTTATGTGCATAAATGGGACCCATAATGAATTTAGACGCTTTAACAGTCTAAATCAAGCCATAAAGTCTAAACTATTGGGACCCCTTTTTATTTAAGTATTAAATGATAAATGAATGTTCAAATTCCTGGCTGGAAATGGTTCCCACTATTGAAGGGGGAAACCCCCGCGGAGCGCGCGAAGCGCGCGACGCGGATACTTATTTAATCTAGCAATGTCATGTAAGCTTTAGGATTAAGTCTACTAAACTTACTCAATCCCTTTTGCATTGCGTCATATCTCTCATCAATCTCATCTTGTTTAACTTGAGTATATAACTTGTGTTCTTCTTCAGTTAGCAACTCGGATTGTCCAGAGTATGGGTTAGTTGTTTTAATCATTGTTGTCATATTGTTATCCTATTAAATCTTATAAGTGTTGTCAATGGGAGCCGCGCGCCGCGAGGCGCGCGACCTTTAGTTATGGACGAACTAAATTCGTATTGTTGTATTGTTCTGATGTTAATGGTCTGCGTTCATTAGTTACTTTGTTTCTAAAGTAATAGATATCAAACGCATTTGTTGTAGTGTTGTAGTCTGTGTCTTTTATCCAGGCATTATCTATCGTCATTTTAATTGGCTCGTGTATTCTTCCGAAGTGATTGAGAGCCTGGTCACCAAACTTATTAAACCAATCTCTTTCACAGTTCATTGAACACGCATTACCACCAAGATAATAGAAGCTTGATCTTCTTCTAGTCTGATAAACCTTGGCGCCTTTCGGACCGCGTAAGCGGTCCTTGGTTTCATATGTATGACACAATGGACCTTGGCAATATTTCATTGTTCTAACACCTCGTATTGTCCAGTTGCAGTTCGGTAGCCATTTGCATCAACATCAAAGTATGTCATACAAGGAATACCTTTTTTACTATTCCAAGTTTTACATTGGCTATCCCATTTACCTCGTCTTGTGATTGTTTTCTCGTGTTTGTGAGCATAGTATTTAATTGTAAAATAAACATCTATGTCAAATTGTTGTTTGTCTTTCATTGTTCGTCCTTTCTGTTATCTGGGATTATACTATAATAATCCCAGATATGTCAACTATTGTTTTGCTTGTTCTTCGTATTTTATTCTTGCTAGTATTTTATCCTTTCTTGTTTGAGTTTTATTCTTCATTGACTTTAACATCTCAGCCGCATTTTTAGGATTATACATAATTAGACCAGTTGAATTAGTTCTAATTATTTCTGCGTCATTAAGTTTCAATCCGCTTTCAGTTGCAAACTCAATCGCTTCATCAAGAAATTTATAACCCTTGATTACATCTTTAATAAATTTGCATTGTGCTAAAATAGATTTAATCCATTTATAATGTGCCATGATTAATTGACCTTTAGCTTGTTGCCAGATTACAAAAGTATTAAACTCACTTTCGGAAACTGGTATCTGTCTATCACGACAATACTCACGACCAATTAAATCCAACTCATAGTCATTGTTCCAATCTCTTGCGTGAGAAATTTCATTTCCTCTACCGCCAGAAAATCCAAGTGCTCTTTCGTTTGCGTCATTGAATTTAGTTTGGTGTGGATTTGATGGTTTGCCTTCCATTTCAATATTAATATCTGGATTGCAATTCTCTTTTGCTTTTAACTCATCTCTAAAATAAGCATAAGCAAAGTCACGTGATTGTGGTTGATATGCTTCCATTTGATCTTGACGATCAACTCCATCAACGTCACCATTTAAACGAAAGTCAAAATGCTTTGAAACATATTTGTCCTCGTCATCTTTTGCTTTTGCGTTTTGCATATATCCAAAATGAAAACAACTATCTTTTGCAATAGTATTTACATTTTCATATTTGTTTTGAAGATAATGTGCCATGTCCACATCTTTTTTAGGATATTGTTTTGACACACATTGTTGTGCAAGTTTCCAAGTCGCATTTTGCTTGTCCAAAAAACTCTCTCTTAATTGAAAGAATTTTTCTTTCTCTTGCGTGTTCTCTTGTTCAAGATGTACTCGCATACGATTTGCGATCTTATTACGATACTCTTGATTTAGTCTTAATCTACTCATTAGTTTGTCCTTTCTGATTGTTATACATAAAGAGATTTTTAAACTATTGACAAAGGTAAGTCAAGTATTATATAAGATATTCTATGAACAATAAAGAAATAGCATATCAAAAAACACTAGATTATGTGTTTAAACATAGATGTCATTATTGCGGTTGCACACCCAAAAATGATGAATGGGCAGGAGAAAACCCAAATGTATGTATTGATTGCAAAACGGATTTAGAATGATTGTGGATAGTATTTGGTTATATCCAATTTTAGGAATTTGTGGAGTTATAATATTGTATCTCTACACTTAGCCAAACGGCGGCATGATTAGGAAACATTTATGTATTCCCTGTAGTGTCGCCCTTGAGCCCAGATCCAAGCGGTGATAGTCCGCTAGTGACTAGTTAAACCGACCGACTGCTAGCTGGTAGGTATTACTTGGATCTGGGGTCAAGAACTTAAGAACGGCAACGTTTAAAAGGTTGATTATATAAGCCAGGTCCGCTCGCGGATGCTTTAATCAAACTTGACCACTTTAGAATGATTCTAAACTATGAAAAAATTAAATTTAAAAAAAGCTGCAAGCTCCAAGCACCAAGCTTCAAGCTTGACAAGATCTAAGCTCTGGGATATACTGGGATTATGAAAAAATTCACAATAGAAGTAAGTCATGCATCAGGCCCGCAGCTGTCGACGATTGCTCTGGAATTAAAGATCATGAGCAATGCCTGGACCAGACACGGTCCCCGGATCCTGATCAATGGCGACAAGCTACAAGCTCCAAGCCTCCGGATACCTGGATCAGGTCGCAAGCGTGGGCCTCGAAGCGGCAAGCCACAAGCTCGCCACAATTAAGTGATATAAGATATTATGTTAAAGAAAGAAGCAAAAGAAATAACCGGAGGCCTGAGCGCACCATCCAAGATGCCTGGACCAGCGTACAACCTGCCGGCAACTCAATGTATTACAGGCGCCAAGCTGGTCAAGATTCCAGGATCAGTGTGCGCGGGCTGTTACGCCCTGAAGGGCCGGTATCGATTTTCAAATGTAAGAATGGCACTAGCACGAAGACTGGAAAGCCTCAAGCACCCACGCTGGGTGGAGGCCATGACTGTGCTCATAGCCGGTGAACCATGGTTCAGGTGGCATGACAGCGGAGACCTGCAGTCTGCATGGCATTTAAAACAAATTTTTGAAGTGTGCAAGCGCACGCCGGAGACCAGTCACTGGCTCCCGACTCGCGAGCGCAAATTTTTGCCACTATCAGGCAGTACTATACCAAAAAATTTAACAATAAGATTTAGTTCACACATGATTGATCAAAAACCAGTGACAAGCTGGCCGTGGACCTCCACAGTCAGCACGAAGAGCAAGACCTGCCCGGCGCAGGATCAAGGCAATGAATGCGGCAGCTGCCGCGCATGCTGGGATCGGAGCGTGCCAAATGTCACATACCCCAAACACTAAATTAATATACGAGATTCATGAGCAGTGGGCCAGGGACAACGGTTACAGGTCACAAGCTCCAAGCCTCAAGCCCCAAGCGATTCAAGCTTCAAGCGACAAGCGTCAAGCCCCAAGCAGCAGGCCTCAAGCTCCAAGCCACAAGCGACAAGCTCCATGATCCGCGAACCCTCATAAAGTTTCACGGCACACGGACCAAGGTGCTTGGCCATGATAAAACTATTCTTCGGATGTAGTTTGTGGAAGGCAATTTGATGCGGACTCAGCTTAACGGAATTAATTCTAGTTACCTTCAGTTCAACAGTGAAAAAGTGCTGATTAGTATTGTAGCCCAATAGATCAGGAGTACCGAATACGCTGCTATTTTCCAGCCTTGTCCATGTAATCTGTGGTGTAATTCTTTTAAGCTCATGCCAAAATTTAGTTTCTGGTTTAGGCATTTTTTTCAGGTAATTGAACCGGTGTTGCTTTGATATTAAAATGGATAAATCGAAACGCGTCGATACCACTATCAACTTTAAATTCATGTGGCAAGTAAGAATTAAACATTAATAATGTTCCAGGCTTTGGTCGGACAATTTGTCTTTCCATCGCGTAACATAATTTTGTGTGATCTTTAATTGGTAAGTTCAACATCATACGACCTGGTCTCGGATCATGAAAGACTGGGACCGATGTTCTGTCTGAACATTTTAAAAAATAAAATCCTGAGATGTGATTATCCCAATGCACATGCGTCTCGTGATGGCCTCCACCTTGATCTGCAAACTGTTGTACCCACATTTCCGTATAATCTAGCTGATGACCAGACATATCAAAACCCTGCGTTTCCAATATATTTCTAGCTGTGGACCTAATGAGCAATTCAAACTCAGCCATTCTCTTATCATTATGTAATTTACCATGAGAGTGATAAGACATGCCATGATCTCCAATCCTCACACCATATTTCTTTTCTCTTGCAAAAATACTTTCTTTGGCTTCTTTTCTAGCTTTATGTAAATAATCATTGGTAATTTTATTCAATGGATCAACATACTCAGGTAATTCTTTACGATAGATAATTGACTCGAACAATACAGTAGAGTCCATTACAGTATAATTCCACCATGATCTTTAATCACCTTGCCCATCGGGGCGCGTTCAGGAGTGACTTCAATAACAATTCTATGACTTTCTCTTGCACCAAATATTCTATTTTCCAATAGTCTCATAGATTGAATATCATGATAGACACCATCTTTGGTTCTAATTTGGATTCTGGCACTCTTAACTGTCTCTGCTTTCAAAAACTTGTCTAGCACCTGCCTTATTAACTGAGCACTAATCATACGTTGACTTTTAACCCAACTTACCCTAAAAGTCAAATATGGGTGTTCCTAAGAGACTAACTGAAATGCAGATGAAATTTGCTCATGAAATTGTAACCAATGAGGGCAGAAAGAACGCAACTGAGTGCGCGGTAGATGCTGGTTATACAAAAGAAACAGCTGTAGTCAAAGCCAGTCAATTACAAAATCCAAAACTCTATCCATTGGTAGTCAAATACATAGGGGAACTCAGAGAAGAATATCAAAAGAAATATGCAGTGACATTTGAACGTCACATATCCGAACTGGGTAAAATCAGAATGGATGCATTAAAGAAAGGTGCATGGTCTGCTGCAGTCAATGCTGAAGTAGCAAGAGGTAAAGCAGCGGGATTATATGTTGAACAGAAAATTATAAGAACAGGTAAATTAGATGACCTATCAGCTGAAGAATTAGAAGCTAGAATGAAGGAGATTATAGATCAATACTCACCTATACTAGATGGTAAGGTTGAAGTAGCAGATGTTAAGAAATTACAAAAAGATATTAGACTTAATGGATCAAAACCGAAAAGTAATAAGCCACAGCAAACAAAGCTAAAGCCGCTGCGTAAACTAGAATCTTCTGATAAGGAGGCATCATCTAATTCAACTTCCTCATCTTCTTCACACAAGAAAGAGGAATAATTGTACGTTCACCGAAAACTATACCATCCTCATCCTTATCGTAGCTTGCAAAGATCTTAATCACACAGTTATCCTTTTCATACAACCAGCCCTCACTTACCGGTGTTGCTAATTTCATTCTGTTAAATTCTTTATCAGTGGCCCAACCTGAGTCAGACGCGATATCAAACCACTCAATCCTGTACTTTGAATACGGGATAGGGTTTTCTTTGTGGCTTGCGATTCTCTTTTTTCTTTTCGGTTTTTTTCTTGTCATGCTTCTTCCTACCATAATAGTAATCTGGATTGTGAACTCTATTAAACATATCAAAGAAATTTTCTTCGGTCATTAGTTTTAATCTCTACTATATACCCTTCTCAGAGTAAAACTGTTTTTAAAAACAACCGTAAAAAGATTTGATGGAACGTGGAACTTTTCAGTGATTTTGGGCTAGAAGTGTTATATATAGGGGCTAACTTCGGTTCCATGGAAGTTCCATAGAGGAAAACCGATGGAACTTTTTAGATTCTTTGCCTCATTTATGCCTTATTTTGGTCAAGATATTGACTCAATCTCTCTAAGAATTTCCAGTAATAGTGTTGTAGCTTGGACCCCTCAATAACAAATTCTTGGTAATATAGGTCAGGTGTGCATATCATAATTACCCCTTTTTCTATTTTTGAATGCTTTGGAAACATCATATTGTGGGCCATGGCGTATGCTGCAACTTGCATGTAGTAGTCTTCAATCCATTCTTCCTTCTTGGGGCGATTTGCTTGTTTAAAATCTATAATAGCTTCGGCACCGTTATGTAAACAAACTAAATCAGTTGCACCTGCGTATAGGTCTGGATAGTATAAAGTTACTTCTGACCCGTAATATTCTGTAATATTGCTTAAACCCAGTTTAATAATCTTCTGAGCCATGGGCCGTGCTTCGTTGCCCACGGAGCTTAAATCGTCATAACCGATATCTGAAATATAGTTCTCAAGAAATTTGTGCATGCTCGTTCCTCTTTTCGAAGATACATTCTTAATGCGCTCTGCCTCTTGTTCACCCACCCTGGCTTTCCATTTATCAAGAAACGCTTGGTCCTTGGTCCGTGATAAAATGGTCGTGACACTTGGAAGTTTTCCATCTCCAAAGTCGTATTGCCGTGATCCGTGGACCTCGAAGCGTTGTCCAGGTGTATAGCTGTATTTTGTATTTCGTTTCATTAAAAAATAATTTCCATAACAAGATAGAGCGTAATGAAAATAAACATCGACGTCATCTGTATATCATATGGAAAATTGTGCATGAAAGAGTTTCTAATACTTTTCATATTCATTGTCTAGTTGAACCCTTTCAATGCCGGTTCTTTTATTTCTTTCATCACATCTTTAGCTTCAACAGGCTTTAAACCTTTAACATCCTTGATCTTAATATAATCACGCACGTTGCCGGATACGGATATTCTCGTACACTCGCTTTTAAACGGAAAGACCCAGTGTTTTAACCAGGCAGGAAAGATATACATATCTCCAGATTTTGGCACAAACGAATGGTGAGTCACCGATTCTCTTGGCCCATCACCGTAGATAAACGTAATACCGCCTGGACCTGCGGATCGTCCTTTATATTTCTTATTCTCTTCAATAAGTGCCTCAGGTACATCTAAAAAGATAACCCAAGATAACGAGCCACCATGATCATGCGGTGGATTAAAGTCGCCGGGTCCTTGAAAATTGGCCCAAAGCGCATCCAACTCGTACTTTTGTTTAAAATCAATACTATCATCGCCCGTCCACTTCTGTAGCGCATCAGCATACAACTCAAAGATCTTACCAAAGAACTCTTCAAATAGTTTATAATCTCTAAAGGCGACCTGCTTAGTGACAATGCCTGCTAAACGCGTCTCAAAATTCGTTTTACTTGCTTTAGCTTCTT
>VTLG01017194.1_pt1 | contig 11086 bp, 14 predicted proteins | sample 4694571 | NCBI WGS metagenome assembly VTLG01 (sample SAMN12604809, study PRJNA352737) | marine metagenome | biome: ENVO:00000447; feature: ENVO:00000209|ENVO:00000569|ENVO:01000036; material: ENVO:00002151; isolation source: viral sequences binned using virsorter ... | reverse complement strand
CAGGAGTGATTTAGTTGGTGGTTTAAGAGAGGCTATTACTGGAAGCAAATCTTTTGGTGAAGCTATTTCTGGAGTTTTAAACAATCTCAAAAACAAACTTATTGACATTGCACTTGATAAAGCAATAAGCGGTATTGGAAATGCAATCAGTGGTGGTAAAGGTTTTGGAGGTGGTTTTTTATCTGGTCTGTTTGGTAAAGAAAGAGGAGGAAGAGTAAATGCTGGTGGTGCATATTTAGTTGGAGAGCGTGGTGCTGAGATTTTGCAAATGGGTTCAAAGGGTGGCAATATAATTCCAAACAGTCAACTTGGTGGTGGTGGTGGAGGCACTACAAATATGGTTACAGTAAATGTTGATGCAAGCGGTAGTTCAGTTCAAGGTAATTCGGCTGATGCTCAACAACTTGGACAAGCGATTGCTAATGCTGTAAAAGCACAACTTATTAAAGAAAAACGTGCTGGAGGTTTATTAGCATAATGGCAACTTTTCCTTCTATAACTCCTACTTACGGAACTACTCAAACAGTAGAACAAAAAAGCATCACAACAAAAATGGGTGATGGATATGAATTTAGAACTGTTTTTGGTTTACCAGCAAATAAAAGACTACATATTGTTAATTTAAATTTTGCTATATCGGAAACAGATGCTGACACAATAGACACCTTTTTGAATAGTAGATTTGATGACCAAGCCTCTTTTGATTACACAATGACAGGAGAATCAAGTGCCAGAAAGTTTAAATGTACAAGTCGATCAAGGTCTATACCTTATCTAAATAGAGTAAATATGAACCTTACATTTGAGGAGGTTGCAGAACCCTAATGGCAATACCTACCTCTGAACTTCAAAAAATAAATCCTTCAGCAATAATTGAGTTATTTGAATTACAATTAATCGCTTCAATACATGGATCAGATCAGCTTTACAGATGGCATAGTGGATCAAATCAAAATGGCAATGGAGATATAGTATGGCAGGGTAACTCTTACGCAAGATTTCCAATAGAAGCGGAGGGCTTTGAATTTACAGGCAAAGGTCAAATCCCAAGACCTACATTGACTGTAAGTAATGTTTTATCAACTCTTACCACATTAATTCAATCTGTTAATACATTTACCCCAGCAAATGATTTAAATGGAGCCAAACTTACCAGAATCAGAACAACAGCCGATAATCTAGACGCTGTAAACTTTGAGCCTGTCACAACTACCACAACATCAACTACAACGATAGCCGACCCATCAGACGCTGAAAGTGTTACATATACGGTTACTGTGGCGGAAGTAAGCGGAACAAATTTTTTTTTAATTAATGGAGTCCAAAACCCTGTAATAACTATGAAACGAGGATCTACCTATATTTTTAATCAGTCTCATAGCACAAATGTTGGACACCCTTTAAGAATCACATCTGATGCTGGCGGACAACAGACAACAATTAATACTGGAACTCTTGGAACAGATGCGACAGTTACTTATGAACCATCCTATCCCTCTGCTCCTAATGATTTGAGATATTACTGCACAGTTCATGGAAATAACATGGGAAATACAATTACAATGAATAATCCAAATACCACGACAGGGACAACCACTACTTCGACAAGTTCTCAAAATAATCCTTTTGGAACACCCTCTTCAAACAAATTTCCTGATGAGATTTTTTTTCTTGACAGAAAAATAATTGAAAATAGACAAGTTATACAGTATGAATTAGTTTCTGCCCTCGATCTTCAAAATGTTCGAGTGCCAAAAAGACAAATCACCAGAAAAGATTTTGATGGTGTTGGAACATTTATTGACGCATGAATTGGAAAGATAAAGCTGCTCAGCACGCAAAAGACTGTTTACCCAAAGAATGTTGTGGATTATTAGCAATTGTAAAAGGCAAAGAAGTTTACTTTCCCTGTAAAAATTTAGCAAATGACCAAATATCTTATTTTATAATTGATCCTGATGACTGGGCAAAGGCTGAAGATAGTGGAGAACTTGTTGGGCTAATACATTCACACCCAAAAGGGTCTATTTTCCCCTCTGACAATGATAAAGCAGCTTGTGAGTACCTTGGCTTGCCTTGGCATATTTATAGCCCAGAAATGGATGATTGGTATAGTTTCAAACCCTCTGGATATAAACCATCCTCTATTATTGGGAGAACATGGATTTGGGGGGCTGCCGATTGTTGGACTATTGTTATTGATTATTTTAAAGATAAAGGATTTGAAGTTATGAATTTCATTAGACCAAAAAATCCGTATGAAATGTTGACCAACAACAAATTTGAAACAGAAATTCCATCCTGTAATTTTGTAGAAGTTGATGACGATATTAGAAAAGATGATTTGCTTTTGTTTAGTATGGGAAAAAGTAAAGGTTGTCATGTAGGCATTTATGTTGGAGATCAGATGGTCTTACATCATCAAGTTGGTAGACTAAGTTCAAAGGATTTATTAAATTCTCAAATGCAAAAATCAATCTACAAAAAGTATCGTCATGTTGAGAAGAATTAAAGTATATGGAAAATTAAGACAAGTTTTAGGTCAGTCAACTTTTGAAGCTGATCTTAATAATGTTGGTCAAGCATTTAGTTTTTTATATAATAATTTTCCTGAATTAGAGAAAGATTTACTAAATAACAATTATCGAATTTGGACAGGAGATAAATTAGTTACTGAAGATAAAATATTTATGTCTGGAGAAAAAGAAATAAGAATAATTCCTGTTGCTACTGGTTCAGGTTTTTTAATTCCTTTTATTGCTCCTATTATTGGCGGTGGTATTTCCACTGTTATCTCAGGAATTGTTGGAACAGGTATTATTGGTTCAATAATAACGGCTGTAGGTACTAATTTAATTATTAATGGTGTTACTAATATGTTAGCCCCACAACCACCAAACGTAAGCCCATCTGGGATGGATGCTACAGATCCAGCCTCACTTGCTTCAAACTATTCATTCAGTGGAATAACTAATATCAGCAAAAGTGGTATCCCAATAAATTTAATATATGGAGAGACTATTGTTGGTTCATGTACAGTTTCAAATGGAGTTGATACTGTTCAAGTCAGAGGTACTGCGTAATGGCTGGCATACAACAATTTAATCAAAAAACAGTCTTTACAAATCCTAAATTACCAAAGGATACACTTTCTTCAGAACAGTTTAATACTTTGATTGAAGTTGTAGGGGAGGGAGAAATAGAGGGCAGTGCAACAGCATCAAAAGCTGGACTTACAAAAGGAACAACCGCTTATAACAATGCTTTCAAAAAGGACATTTTTCTTAATGGAACACAACTTTTACTTACAACTGCTAATAATGCAAACCCAGCCAACAGAGATTTAAATTTTGAAGATGTTGGATTTGAACCTAGATTTGGAACCGCAGATCAAACCTTTATAAAAGGAATCAAAAATATTGAGACTGAAACTTCAGTTGGAGTTGTAGTTATTAAAGATACTCCTATAACTAGAGCAATATCAAATACTTCAGTTGATGCTGTAAGAGTTACCATATCATTTCCAAATATTCAAAAAGTAAAAGATAATGGTGAAATTGTTGGAGCTAAAGCAAAAGTAAAAATACAAATAATACAGAATAATGGTACAACAACAACACCAATAGAAGACACAATCAAAGGGAGATCGGCCAGTGCTTATTTTAGAGACTATCAGTTTAATGTTCCTGACAATGCTAGTTTTCCTATAAATATTAGAGTTTCGAGAGTTAATGCTGACACAACAAGTCCTGAGTTCTCAGCTTTTAGTTGGTCAAGTATGACAGAGATAATATTTAAAAAAAATTCATATCCAAACACCGCACATTTAGCTTTACGTTTTAGTGCAGAGTCTTTTCCAAGAATCCCTACTAGGTCGTTTAGGCTTAGAGGAATCAAGACAAAGATTCCACATAATGCAACAGTTGATATACAAACTGGTCGTATAACTTATGCTGGAACATTTAACGGTACATTTAAAACAGATAAGGAGTGGCATTCAGACCCAGCTTGGGTGCTTTGGGATATTCTTACAAATACAAGATATGGTTTATCAGTTGCTGAGAGTTCTTTAGATCAATATACATTTTATAATCAATCTGTTTATAACAATGAGTTGGTAGATGATGGACTCGGCGGGCAAGAGGCAAGGTTTTCAATAAATGTAAATATCACTCAACAATCAGAGGCATATAGTCTCATTAATAGAATTTGCTCAACAATGAGAGTCATGCCATTCTATGCGGCTGGCAGTATTTCTATATCTGGTGATCGGCCATCTGATCCTATCTATCAATTCACTCTTGCAAACGTAACAGAGGAGGGATTTACTTACAGTGGTTCTTCTTTAAAAACAAGACATACAGTTATTAATGTTGGTTATTTTGATCTTGATACCAGAGAGATTGATTATGAAACTGTAGAAGATACTGAGGCAATAGCAAAATATGGAATTGTTAGTAAAACTATTCAAAGTTTTGGATGTACAAGTAGAGGTCAGGCTGCAAGGATGGGTAAGTGGTTTTTATATAATGAGCAAAAATCTGGTGAAACTTGTACATTTAAAATTACACCAGAGGCAGGGACATTAGTAAGGTGCGGTCAAATAATATCTATAAGTGATCCAGTAAAGTCAGGACTAAGAAGAGGCGGAAAGATTAAATCTGCAACCACCACCTCAATAGTTGTTGATGATTCTACAAATACCAATTTAGATGCAACAAACAATGCAACATTATCTGTAATATTGCCAGACGGAACATTAGAAACTAAATCAATCAGTAATATTTCTGGTACATCAATAGATGTTAGTTCTGCTTTTAGTGCAGCACCAAATTCAAACTCTGTTTATATAATTCAAAACGACACTTTACAAACAACAACTTGGAGAGTGATTTCTGTTAAAGAAAACACAGATTTTACTTTTGAAGTGACAGCACTTGCCCATGATTCTGGTAAATATGATTTTGTTGAAGATGGTGCTGCCTTACCTGAAAGAATAACAACAGTTTTAACTGACTTAAAAGACGCTCCAAGTAACTTAACAGGTGAAGAAAAAATAGTTGTTATTGATGGAAAAGCTGTAAGTAAAATATTTCTTAATTGGCAACCTGTTATTGGTGTTACAAAATATCTTCTTCAATACAGATTAGATGATGGTAACTTCATATCTCAAAATGTAAGTAGTAATACTTTTGATATAGAAAACAGTCAGCAAGGAGTTTACGAGATAAGAGTATTTAGTTTTAATGCGATTGATAAACCAAGTGCTGTTCCAGCAGAATTAACATTTAATGCTTTAGGAAAAACAGAGCTTCCTGATAATCCAACAAACGTTACCATTGAACCAGTAGATGATCGCAATGTAAGACTTAGATTTGACCCATCAACCTCTCTTGATGTGTTGCATGGAGGATTTGTTTTAATAAGGCATGATGTTGCAACAGATGGTACTGGTACATTTTTTACAGCACAGGAATTAGCCAAAATTGCTGGAAACTCAACCTCTGTAGTGGTTCCCTTACTTGAGGGAGAATACGTCCTTAAATTTGAGGACGATACAGGAAACCTTAGTGCTGGTGAGGGTTCTGTTGTTATAGATTTGCCAGAGGAACAACCAAGTTTTGTTGCACTTGTAAGAAGAGAAGATCAAGACAATCCGAAATTTCAAGGTGCAAAAACAAATGTGGCTTTAGATGATACTGATACTTTCTTAAAGTTATTAGGCGTTGGTTTGTTTGATGCGATTGCAGACTTTGATGCGGTCAGTTCACTAGATGCGGCTGGTGGTTTATCACTTACTGGTAGTTATGAATTTAATAATGTTATTGATCTTGGTGCTGTATTTACAATTGATTTAAAAAGACATTTAAAATCAATCGGTTTTTTACCTAATGATAATTTTGATGCTATTGCCGATTTAGATGCAAGAACAGATTTCGACGGAATTGACATTGCGGTTGTTTCATCAGATGTATTAGTTGCAGTTACTCAAGATAATCCTAGTTCTGGTAGTCCTACATTTACGCCTTTTCAGAGTTTTACAAATGGGGTCTACAAAGGCAGGGGATTTAAATTTAAATGTAATATGGAAACTCAAGACACCTCAACAAATATTAAAGTTACAGAGCTTGGATATACTGCCTCATTCAGTAGAAGAACAGAAACAAGTCTTGAAAATTCTTCTGCAACAAATGGCGTATTAACATCAAGCGGTGCAACTGACGTGACATTCAATTCACCATTTTTTGTTGGAACTTCAGCTTTAGGTGGGGCAAATAGTAGACTGCCAAGTATTGGAATTGTAAGTGTAAATATGCAAAGCGGTGATTTTTTTGAATTAACAAATATAACAGGGACAGGATTTAGGATTACTTTTAAAAACGGATCAAGTACAGTAAATAGGAATTTCACATATCAGGCTGTCGGTTTTGCCAGAGGGGGGTAGAATAGGCACAAGATGATTTTTTAAATGGCACAAGTTACAGATTACGATATTGCTAATGGGGCAGGGTCTGCTGTAAGAGCCGATTTAAATAATGTTTTTGCCGCCATACAAAGTTTAAATAGTGGCTCATCAGATCCAAGTGGTACACAGGTTGCTTTTCAATTATCAGTTAATACAACCTCTAACCTATTAAAAATTAGAAACGCAGCTAATAACGGATATATAACAATCGGTAATGTTTCACAGACAAATTTAGGTTTGATGCCTCTTGCTGGTGGAACATTTACTGGAAAGGTAACTCATAACTATACAAACTCTTTAAATTTACCTGTAGGAACAACGGCTCAGAGGGACGGTAGCCCAGCAGTGGGTATGTTCCGCTATAACAGCACTCTCAACGTCTTTGAAGGTTATAAAAACACTGGATGGGGTGAAATTGGTGGAGGTGCTGGTGCTACTGGTGGCGGTACTGATGAGGTGTTTGTCGAGACAGATCAAAATGTAACGACCAATTACACCTTAACGTCAAATAAACACGCACATACCGTATCTCCTACAATAAATTCAGGTGTCACTATAACAGTGCCATCTGGTGCAATCCTTGTTATTCTTTAACTATGGCTTTAAACATTAACGGCACAACTGGTATTTCTGGGGTTGATGGAAGCGTATCTGCCCCTGCTGTAACTGGAACGGATAGCAATACTGGTATAACATTTCCTGCTGCTGACACCATCAAGTTTGCAACTGGTGGTGTTGAAAGAATGTCCATTACAAATAGCGGTGTAACTGGAATTACTGCTGGAATTACAATGGCAGATCAATGGAGAATAACTGCTTCTTTTAATTCATCAGATGCCACACTTGTAAATAATTGGGAAAGGCACGATACTTATGGTGCAGGAACTATCGGTTCTTCTTTAATGTCAACACCAAGTTCAGGAGTTTTTACGTTTCCATCAACAGGTATTTATCAAATTTATTTTTTTGCAAGTGCAGTACACTCTACTGAAACAAGATATGTTGGTATTTTAATAAAAACAACAACAGATGATTCTAATTACAATATTATTGCTAACACATACGACAGTATAGGGGATGATGCTAATGCGTTTTCTTCTATATCTTGTGCTACTTTGTTTGACGTAACAGATATATCAACACATAAAGTTAAGTTTGATGTTCAGGCTGAGAATAGTGTTGCATGGGAAGGTCATACAAGTAACAGCAGAACTTCTGTAATTTTCCTTAGATTAGGAGATACATAATGAGATTAGATGGAAGAGCAGATCATATAGAAGACTACCTTGTTACTGTTAGAACAGGGCAATGGTTTGGTTGGTCTGACTCTAAAAATAAAATATATGCAAATCTTATTGTACTTGATGGTGGATCAAAACCCACTGAATCTGATTGCACAACAGGATTAACAGCATTGCAAACAGCTTGGGATTTAGAAAATGATAGTTATAAATCAAAAAGAAGAGCAGAATATCCAAAATTTGAAGATCAATTCGATCAGATATATAATGAAGGAATAGATGCTTGGAAAGCTACTATTAAAGTAACCAAAGACAAATATCCTAAACCATGACAGCAAAGATTAAACTAAACGCGGCATCAGGTGGTGGGTCTTTCAGCATACAAGCACCAGCATCATCTAGTAATAACAGGGTAATAACTTTACCAGACACTGATGATTTTGTTCTTTCTACTAATAGGCCAGCTTTTAATGCAAATTTAAGCACCACAACAAACTTTTCTTCTACTCCAACAAGCACAGTTCCTTTTGATACAGAGGCGTTTGATCTTGGTGGGTGTTTTAATCACACATCAAGTGCTGCAACTTTAAATGGAATTTCTGTTCCTGCTCATTCTTTTTTACCAAACGTAGCTGGAACATATTTTGTTAGTTGTATTGCAACGATTAACTCTTCAACTGCTGGATCGTTAATACAATTTAATACTGATTTAGTAAAAAATTCTACAGTAATTGGAAGATTCGACAATGATCCAAAAAATGACAGTCCAGATCATATTGTATCGGGATCAATATCTATTATTGTAGATATGAACGGAACAAGTGATTTTTTATTTGTTAGAACTACGGCTTCGGCTTCGGGCGGAACACTCAGACATTTAGCTAATGATGGTTCAAATCTTTTTTCTGCATATAAACTAATCATTTAAAACTATGAGTGAACTGAAGGTCAATTCAATTAAGGGTGTAGGAGCTAGTACCGCTGCTATTACTGTCAACAATACTGATGGAACGTGTACTGCCAATATTACTAATAACCTAAGTAATCGTAATTTAATAATTAACGGAGCTATGCAAGTGGCTCAACGTGGAACGTCATCTACAACTTCTGGTTATGGAAGTGTTGATAGATGGAATAATTTTCATAATGGAACTAATGAAGCACCGACTCAAGCACAAGTTGATGTGGCTAGTGGAACTACACCTTACACATCAGGGTTTAGAAAGGCTTTAAAAATAACAAATGGAAATCAAACAGATGGTGCTGGTACTGGTGACTATATAGCTATGCAACATAATATTGAAGCACAAAATTTAGCAAATAGTGGTTGGAATTATACATCTGCAAGCAGCTTTGTAACTTTACAATTTTGGATAAAATCAAGTGTTGCACAAACTTTTAAAGGATATTTACGAACATCAGATGGCACTAAGCAAGTCTATCCTTTTGAAACAGGTGCTTTAACTGCTGATACTTGGACAAAAATAACAAAAACAGTTTCTGGTAATTCAAATATACAGATTGATAATGATAATGGTGGCGGATTTCAAGTAAATATTGTAGCTTTTTGGGGAACAGACGGCACAGCAAGTTCTGTCACAGAAGACGCATGGCAAGCATATTCAGACTCAACAAGAATGAAAGATAATACCTCTACATGGTATACAACAAATGATGCGACCTTAGAAATTACAGGAGTTCAATTAGAAGTAGGCAGCGTGGCAACAGATTTTGAGCATTTGAGCTTTGCAGATGCTTTATTAAAGTGTCAGAGATATTACTACCGAACAAACAATGATGGTTCTACAACTAATTTATTAGGAATGACTATTGAAAGTTCTACTAAAGCTGCTGGAGGTCAGCCACATCCAACTACAATGAGGGGTGTTCCAACTATAGCTTTCGGAAGTGGGACGCGTCTTTATAGCCCTGCAACAGGCACTACTACTTTTAGTCTTGAACAAAATAGATGTGGAAGTTCACAACTTTCAGCATCTGTCACTATATCTGGTGGAACAGCGGGTCAATCTGGGTCGCTTTTCCAAAATGCATCTGATGCTTATCTTGAATTAAATGCGGAGTTATAAATGTATAAAATAAGTAAATCAACCTCTTACGGTATAGAAATGAAAACAATTATTAGGACATCTGACGGAGCAGGTATCCCTCTCGATCCTGATAATACCGATTATCAAGAATATCTTGAATGGGCAAAAACCAACACTGCCGAAGTAATTAATAATTAACCTTTTCTTGCATTTGTCTAGTCATCATCCCACCTATTAGGTACAGTGGAGCTAAACCAACAATCAAAAATAACACCATCAAACTTATTGGTGCTAATGCTTTGATAAACGCTTCTTTCCACATATGTTTCAAAAAATTTGTCAGATAGCTTCATTGTTGTCTTTATTTCTAACCTTGTCAATGCTGGGTGGCTCATACTATGCTTACAGATTTGTCACCTCTGAACAGTTTAAAGCAAGAGTAATGAATGAGGTTTTGGATAATGTACAGGGTATGATGCCTAAAGTTTTAGATAATGCTTTACCTAATATGACAGGCGGTACAATTCCAGAATATATAAAACCTAAAAATTGATGATTTTTGGATTTGTAAAAAAATTAATAAAATACTATGTTGATAAATTTATAAATTGGTTGCGTATGAAAAGATTTAATTTTGAACTAGACCATGACATAAAAAAATATCATCAAGAATTAGATAAAAAAGTAAAAAAACCAGAAATAAGAGAAGTTGGTAAGTTTGGAGAAGATGGCTGGTCTATTTCTATTGGAGATATGAAAGATGGAGATACCAGAGATTAGTGTAAGACAAATAAATGTTTCAGAGGTCTTTATTCCTGAGATATACAAGCCTGATCCTGTATTGCCTGTAATAACAAATTTAGAAATAGATGTTGTAGGTTGTACTTATCAGCATAGAGATATAAAAAACACTGGTAATACACAGCTTTTGCTAGATGATCCTAATGGAGTATTTACGACTTGTGGTGAATCTTTATTTCCTAGTTTTTACCCTATCGACTACAGACCAGATCAATTAATAATTACTGAAGATTTGCCAATAACAAATGAAGCTCCACCTATGCCAGAATCAGATATACCAGAAACTAAAACACCAGAAAAGAAAAAAGAAGAATTAGTCATACCAGAATGTCCAAGTAGGAAAGATCAGGCCGTTGGGGATTACAGAAACTCAAAACGCACTTCCAGAGTGGTCGGCCATAAGCTATCCTCAGACAAAACAGAGTGCATTACCCTTTATGAGGACGTACCCTTTCGAGAGACTTTTATTGGTACACCTGAAGTTCTTGTTTCTACTTTTGCTATTGGTGTGGTCGCTGGTGGGTCTGCGG
>VTLG01010814.1_pt1 | contig 11086 bp, 13 predicted proteins | sample 4694571 | NCBI WGS metagenome assembly VTLG01 (sample SAMN12604809, study PRJNA352737) | marine metagenome | biome: ENVO:00000447; feature: ENVO:00000209|ENVO:00000569|ENVO:01000036; material: ENVO:00002151; isolation source: viral sequences binned using virsorter ... | reverse complement strand
TATTACCAAAATTATCTAGTGACCATATTCCAGGTGCTGTTACAATGTCACCTGTTTGTGATGCACCCCATTTTGTATAATCTGATGCATTGGTTACAGTTGCTGCATCAGAGTGTGATGCGGCTGTCGTATTGTCTGAACCTCTTGTTAAACCGGATAAAGTTCCAGTACCAGTGGTGTTTGATGTATAAGCAATTCTTTCATCATCTATTACAACTGTTCCTGATGCAGGAAATCCTGATGAATCATCTAGTACAATACTTGACGAGGATGAAGTTAAGGCCCCATCAAGAGTTGAAGTAACTGCACCTGCTGCAGTACCTCCCCATGCTCCTAATCCCCAACCAGCAGCTGATTCTTCAACAGCAGGTCCAACTGGATAATAGTGTTGAACTCTTATTCCACCAGATGTAGATGCTCCTGATCCTGATTCATTTGATCCCATTTCAATTGTAATCGTTGTTGAAGTAGGGACGGTTGCAACCATAAATACTTTATCATCAAAATTACTAGAACTAAAATCAGAATTGGTAATAGCGGTAAAATTATCCAACTTAATAATATCGTACTGATTAATATTATGATCAGATGCAAACGTAATCGTGACTGTTGCATCGCTTTGTGTTGTTGTAAATGCATTCGTTAATGTTGTTGTAGCTTTAATAGGAGTAATATCATAGAATGCACCTCCTGAATATACATATAAAATTCTGTTTGTACCTAATGCTGAATATTTAATACCATCTGAGTTAACAAATTGGTGCATAGCAGTTGTTCTGCCAGTTAAAGTTATATCCCCTAACTGAGCCCAACCACCTATTTTTTCAGGTGAGCCATATCTAAAACGTATGTAATCACCATCAACCCATTCGCCTTCTGCTCCTGTAGCTGTTTTCTGTTTATTAATTCCAGGTTGGATATTAATTTTTTGTAGCATAGTTAATCTATTCTATGCCTTATGGTTTAGTCGGCCACGTAGCGTTTTCACATTTTTCAACAGTGTCTTTACCCGCTGGTAAGTCTCTTAAATCTTTACGATATGTTTTCATATCGTCAGATAGAGTATTATCAGACAAAGCAAGGTAATCAGTTTCAGCAAGAAGTCTATTTCTTTTAGATCTTAGATCAGCTAAAGCTCTAGCAGGGGCAGCATCTGACCACGCTTTTTCTTCAGCATCTCTAGCTGTTTCTTCTTCAGCTGTAAACTGAACTTTTACACCGTTTATATTATGATATCTTGGCATAGTTTTCTCCTTTTTGTTTATTTATCATTATTATTTAATTCCGTAAAGGCAAATATCCCCAGCGTCTATTGCGTCTGAACTCATAGAAAATTGAATAGCATCAATAGCTGAGGTAGTATTAAAATATCCTGCATTATATTGATTAACAGAAATACTTTGATGCTGATGACTATTTCCTGTTGAAATAAAGTGTTTTACAAATGTTGTTGAAGATGGATTAAATAAACGCAAATAACCAGATGCAGATTCATCATTTGCGTTTCCTATGTCTCTTAATAATGTTTGTGCTGCTGTGCTTTGTGCTAAATCATGTGAAGTATTATAACCCATTTGAGCAGCATCATCAGCTTCACTATGAAAAGCATCAAAAGATGTTGTAGTTTTAGTTACATTATAGTTAGAACCACTGTCTACACTTGCATTAAATTTTAATATAGTATTATCTGTTTCTGGATGAATATTATTAAAAGTAAATAAGTATTCCTTGTAAGTATCATCAAGAACAACATCGCTACTTCCATCAACAAAAGATAAAGTACTGCTAGAACTAGCTGTTAACTTTTTAATAAATACCATAGACCCAGGTGCCACAGAACCAAAGGCTGAGACATTTCTAACTCCACGATTATTCAGTTTTATAAGTGCCATTATGAATCCTTTATACCATATAATTTTATCGTACCAGCGTCTATGTTGCCTGAAGCAAATTTAAATTGTATGGCTGTAATATCTGCTGTTGTATTAAAATATCCAGCAATATAACTATTCATAACAAAAGCTGGAGAGGCATTATAACCATGAGTTGTGGTTGCAAAAAAATGTTTTGCATAGGTAGTTGACGATGGATTAAATAAAAATAATTCTCCATTAAAATTATCATCGTTATTATTACCAACTCCACCATCTAGAGTTAATGTTTGAAAACCTGTTCCTTGAGCAATATCTTCACCTGTTCTATAGTTTAAATTTTGATTACTACCATCTTCTTTATGAAAAGCATCAAAAGCTGTTGTAGTTTTGGTTACATCGTAACTATGGCTACTATCATCATCTGATCCATTAAAAGTAAAATTAGAATTATTGGTTGCTGGATGAATATTAGTAAATACAAATTTATAAATCGGATATGTGTTATCCAAAACTACATCTGATGTACCATCAACAAAAGATAAAGTTGCAGAACTAGATGCTGTTAAAGTTTTAATTAAAATCATAGCACCATCAGTTCCTGAAACATCTGTAACAGATGCAAGACTGTTATTCACATATCTAATTATTGCTGGTTCTCCTACTGGTCCTCTTCCCATTACACTACTCCATACATTTTAATTACGCCGCCTTGAATTTGACCACTTGCAAATTTAAATTGTACTCCATCTATTGCGGCAGTTACATTACAATAACCTGCTGTGTAAGCATTTACACTTAAATCTCCACCATCATCACTTGCAGAATTACAAACTGACAAAAAATGCTTTACAAAAGTTGTACTACTAGGATCATAAAGATGCAAAGTTCCAGACACACTATTATCATTATCTGTATTAGCTTCAAAAACTATATTATGAAATCCTGTTGCTTGTGCTAAATCGTTTCCTGCTGAATAAGCTAAAGATGCTGGACTATCATCTTCTGCATGATGAGCAGTAAAAAATGTAGTTGTTTTAGTTGCATCATACGCTGTGCTACCGTCTCTAAAACCAACTTGAAAATTTGATTTTGTTTGTGGATGAATATCTATATATTTAAATACGTATTCTTTATACGTAGAATCTATACTACTAGCAAAAGTTGCTGTGTCATCAGACCCATCAGAAGTAAACGTATCTAACAATATCATACTCTTCGCACTCACTCCCGAAGGTAGTGCCGTGATATTTGACATTGATTTATCGTTTGCTGCTTTAAGTGCCATTAGCTTACTCCATAAAGTTTAATTGTGCCGGAATCTATATTTCCTGTACTCATTGTAAATTGAACACCATCAATAGCTGCTGTGACATTACAATATCCTGCTACAAAAAAATCCATACCAAAATCATTTGAACTATAAAAATGTGATCTTGCCATAAAATGTTTTACATAAGTTGTAGAAGATGGATTAAATAAATACATTTCTCCAGAAATAGATTGATCGTTATCTCCTCCAACTGTATCTGAACCTGTTAAAGGTTGAACTCCTGTTGCTTGTGCTAAATCATCTTGCGTTCTATAGGTTAATGTAGTTTGGCTATCATCTTCTCTATGATAAGAAACAAATGAAGTGCTTGTTTTAGTTGCATCATAAGACGATCCACCATCTCTAAAATTTACTCTAAAACCAGCAGCATCATCTGTTCCTGGATGGCAATTAATCCATACAAATTTATAAATAGAATATGTGCTATCCAAGACTACATCTGATGTACCATTAACAAAAGATAAATCACTACTAGAACTAGCTGTTAAAGTTTTAATTAAAGTCATAGAACCACCACCAGTTGTGCTGCTTGAAAGTCCCATGTTGTATCTTATGTCTGAATATGTTGCCATTATGCTATCCCGTAAAGTTTAATCGTGCCGGAATCTATGTTTGATCCACCAGAAGTAAATCTAACTGCTGTAACTGCAGCTGTTGTATTAACATAGCCTGCTGTATATGAACTAAAACATCTATTACTTTCGCCATCACTATTCATTTTTGATATAAAATGTTTAGCAAAAGTTGTATTTGATGGACTAAATAACATAAATATTCCAGAACAAGATGAGTCATTATTGGCATTCATATTTACCACTATTTCTTGGTCAGATGTTGCATTATTTACATCAGAAGCATATGCTATTCCGCCATCAGAACCATCCTCATCATGCCTAGCACGAAAATTAGTTGTGTTTTTAGTTAAATCGTATGAATGACTAGATGTATCATCAGAAAAATTTACTTTAAGTATATCGCCTTGACTTGATGGATGTATATTAATAAGTTTAAATACATAAGTTCTATAAGTAGAATCTAAAACAACATCAGAACTACCATTAACAAAATCTACATTTGCATCTGACGATATAGTTGTAGTTTTAATTAATTCCATAGCTCCTGAACCAGAACCACTAGGTATTGCAAAATTATATCTTATGTCGTGATAATTAGCCATTATGATACTCCAAATAATTGTATATCGCCGGCGTCTATGTCGCCAGAAGCAAAAGAAAATTGAATAGCATCTACAGCAGAAGTCGTATTGATATAACCTCCTGTATAATGCACTATTGAATAATCACCTCCTTCATAACCTTGTACCGAAGCCGTAAAATGTTTAACAAATGTTGTATTACTAGGATCGAATAAATGTAAAAAACCAGAACAAGATTCATCGTTTCCATTACCAAGAGAAGTAGATAAAGGTATCTGTCCAGTTCCTTGTGCTAAATCAGCACTACCTTCATATTCTAAATCAGTAGGAGATCCAGATTCAGAGGCATATGCTCTTGTTACAGCAGAAGTTGTTGCTACTCCATAAGCAGAACCAGTATTTATTGATCCTTTAAATCCAAAATATTTAGAATTTGTTTCTGGATGTATATTATTAAATATAAACATATATTCTTTATAAGTATTATCTAAAACAACATCACTTGCTCCATCTACAAAAGAAATAGTTGCGTCACTTGAAGCTGTTATAGTTTTAATTAATTTTAAACTACCAGCTTCACTGTAGGGTACATTGTACCTGATGGCGTTATAGTTAGCCATCTTATTTGTCCCTCAATAACCACCCTTGTGTTGAATCAACATACACAAGAGTAAAACCTGCACGTTCAGTAGATACTGTTAAGTCGGCTGAATCGCCTTGGATCTTGTGTGAATTTCTTCCTATTGTGCAGTTGTTAGTATCGAATGTTGCGCCATAATCAACTATCCAAACTTCATCGCCTCTAACAGCTGAAGATGGCAGAGTCATTGTTATAGCTCCACTAGATGTATTTACAAAATATCCTCTACCTGCAACCATAGTTGTATCAGCAGTTACGACTGCTTGCCAGTCTACAATACCACCGGTATTTGCTGCAAGTTTTGGTTCTGTAATTACCCCGTCCGAAGGTGTGCCGATGTCGAGCACGTTGCCTAATAGCATTATAAAATCGATTGAGTCACCCGTCGCTAGATTCGAGGCGAACGTGATTGTGGCCCCTGATATAGTGAAGGATGATGTAGGAGCTTGTAGGACACCATTTAAACTAACCAACATATGATTAGCTGATTCTGGTTCAATATTTGAACCTCCAACTTGCATGGTGTATGCTGCTTGTCCATTGACTACGGATATTGAATCACAGACCTGAAAATTACCCACAACGGGCTGCTTCCCTATGTACATTTCGTACTCCTTTTTTCTTGTTTATATTTCATTTTATTTAGCATTGCAAGGTACTCCATTTGAATTTACCAGAGGTGATTCTGCAAAAGCCATGTATATGTAAGTATTTCCATCTGCATTAGTATCATCATCTGTACCTCTACAGACGAAACCATTAGAAACTAAATCTATTGCATTTGCTGAACTAGCAGCTTCAGCATCATTAGTATTAACTTTTATTCTTTGATCATTTTCATTTGTTTCTCTTTTAGAATCAAAAATTGTCCAATTACAGCCTGACTGTAAGGCCTTACGAAGCACCCATCTTGGAGTAAACCCAGTGTATACAAAATTAGGTTCCGCACCGTTACCTATATAGGTTCCTATAGAACTATAGCCCTGGACTTCACTAAATAAATAACCAATATAAGTTTTTGTGTCTTGGTTAACTTTAGTATTTGAACTTAAAGTAAAGACGCTCGTCGTGGGGCTGGTATCATTCCAGTAAGTATCACTGTCTGAAGTTGCAGAATTTTCATCTAAAAATATAGCATCTGTATTATCGCCATAGTAAACTCCCCATGTATTTCCAACACTCCTTCCTTTAAACATCATAAATTTTGGAACTACAGAAAGTGAATGTGATATTGTTCTTACACTACCATTTCCCGTATATGAAACTATATCAAACCCAGCATCTGCTGTTTCTTTCCAGCACCAAGCTACATGGCTATCACTACTATCATTTACATTAGCATCATTACCCACAGAAAAACCATCTGATCCAAAAGCTGTTAATCCATTTGACATTGTTGCTTCTGCTGAAGTTCTATCTGAACCAATAACTTTTGTTGCACCTCTAACTGAATCATAAATTTGATGATCTCTTGCATCTGGTATACTTTTAATCCAAACAAAATCAGGTTGCATATCTTCATCACCATCTAAAGTAATAGATTGTGTACTTCCATTTCCCGTATAGAGCTTGACCTGAAAGTAGAGTTCTGGATTGTCGATTGAAGTAAAGGCAGCCATTTATCCTCCATACTCCGCGAGATTCTTGGTGCACAAGGAAAAATAACCCGAGGGGACGCTGTACTCGAACGAACCGTATCCATTAGCATCTGCGTTGCCTGATGCTATTGCTATTGCTGGACTACCAAAGTTAACATCAATAGTATAATCACCACTTATCGCTACTATAGGAACTGCTGTTGTTATTGATGTACTAATTGCATAATTAGAAACAATAGCTGAACCATTTTTATAAAAAGTTATTTGTCCGTCATCCATATTTAAAGCTATACCTAAAACATCATTTGTTCCAAAAGTTCCATAATCAGCCGTTGTCGCACTTCCATCTTTTCTTACTTCACCTCCGGCAGAATTATAATACAAAGTTGTTCCTGTTAAATCCTGTACGCCTGCACTTCCCCAATCAATATATGGAGAAGCAATTCCAACTTGTGTATGTTCATAAGAAAAATTTTCTATTTCCCAAAACCACTTGCCCGCAGTAACTCCAAATGTTCCCATTGAGTTAGACCAACTTTGATCACCATCAAGATTAAGATTTCCTTGTGCATAAGCCATAGCATAACCACTTGCAGAACCTGTTAAAGAATTCATAATACAAAAATTATTTGAACAGGTGTCTATCATTTGATCTGTTGCAGCTAGATTAGTTACTGAAAAATGATTATCATTACCACTTGTATCTGCACCTAAACCACTTGAATTAGCACTTGTGCCAGTTTGCTTAAATTCTAAATAAAAACCATTCGTGCCAAATGTTAATCCTTTACCTAATACATTTACTGGCCTCCAAATTCTTGGACTGTCAGGATCAAATTCTCCAAATGACGTTGGTGCTAATTGTTCATCATTAATTAATAAACATTCTGCAAGATATCCATCAAAAAAATAATTTGATGCATAACCATTACCAGCACCAATAAACATATCATATGAAGCATCACTTACAAGAGTGTTTGTATCATCTGCAAAATAAGTTGATGTACTAAAAGAAGTGACTTGAGTGCCATTAATGTAAAGTTTAAATTTATTAGCATCTGTTCCTTGACCGGTGTCGACGGCTAGGCAGACGTGGTACCATGATGCGACGTCCCGAAAAACTTGAGTTGTTTGTAAATTAAGATGCACTGAACCACTAACTTTTTGAAATATTCTTATTTTATCATCACTTTCAAAACTAATTTCAAAACGATTATTTGTATCTGATCCAGCAGAAAAAATTATTTGCGATGCGCTTAAAACTGTTCTTTTTACCCAACAACTAAAAGTCCATTTATCAGGATTTCCACTGCTGCTTGGATTAATACTTAAATAAGCAGTATCGGCATCATTAAACATAAGAGAATTAGATACTGAATAAGCAGGTGGAACACTAGGAGCTGGATAAAGTAAACTGTTAATTGGCATTACGACTCCAATCTTGGCAACTCACCTAATGGTCTAGTAACTGAACCATCTTCTTGTTCTGTATATGTGTATAAAGTCTCAAGAGCTGGTGTATTACTAGCATTTGTAATTGATGTTTCCATACTAGCAGCTTTTGTTCTTACTGCTGCTCTATGAGTTGTAATAGATGATGGCACTGCTGTGCCTGCATCTGCTTTTCTAACTATATACCAATCTGTATCTTGTAATATTCCAGCTGCTTGTGCTTTTATATTTTTAATTAAAACTGTCTTTAATCCTTCAACTGCAACATCACCTACATCTTTACCAGTTGGTATTTTGCCATCTGTTTTATCTTGTGATGTCCATAAAGTATCTGCATGTTTTTTAGCTGTAGCATCACCATATGAACCTGTAACTTTACCACTTCCAAAAGCATAAGTAACATTAGTATTAATATACCATTCTTCATTTTTTCTTTTAGAAGTATCCATTTCTATTTCATAAACACCAATAGCTTCTCTTTCAGACTTAGTCCATAAAGTAAAAATTTCTTTTGGGTATTGATTGTCTCCAATAGTAATACCTCTATTACCACTGAAAAATTTTGTAATTGATCCTGATTCTACTAATGCAAACATAATATTAACTTAATGTTAAAGCTTGGTTTCTACCAACCTCTAACCACTTACTCCCATTATAACGAAACACAAAAAGATCTCCAAGATTAGCTGTAGTTGTCAAAGTTGGCGCCGTATCAGAAGCAAACTCGTACGCTGAGTTCCATGTAAGGGTCCTGCTCCCTGTGCCATCTTGAATTACTAATAAAGAAATAAATTGACCTGTAGTTGCACTTGATGCTGCACCTATTGTTCGGTTTCCAGCTAATGTAACTTTAGCAACGTCTTGAGTTTCTGCGTTCCAAGTAATACTAGAACCATCTGTGAGTGTTGCTTCAGAATAATTTAATTTAGCAGACGTAATTAAATCGTCAGCTATATCACTAGCTGCAATAGCAACTTGAGCCGGCTCCTGTCCAATATAAGACATCTTACGTTATCTCCATTATAGACAAAGTGCCTGAAAGTTTATCCGCAACTGAACAATCAATTTTTATTACGTCAGTAGTTTCTAAAACTACCTTACCCCCCGATAAGAGTTCCAAACTCGAACCCGCGGGGATCGTTACGTCTTTCGCTAAAAACGATGTTCCATTGGTAACATTATTTGCTCCACCTCTACTACCTGTATCACTAACTAATTCTACCTCTGCAGTAACTGCAGACGAATGTATGTTAGTAAGTATTAAACCTAACACCACTGTTGTGGTCGACCCTGCCACCGTATACATGGTGTATGCGGTGCCTGCGCTAGCGGGTTCTGCTGCGAATGTGATTACTTTGAACGTGTTGGCCATATATCCTCCTAAAAATTATCCTTATATACCTAGCCCAAGGCAATTGCAAGTGCCGTAGGGTCCTCTGTTACAAATGCTGTACCTGCACTATTTACAGGTGTTTGTGAAAAAGTTACTACACCATTTGATGCAATACTTATTGAATCTGAATCACTAGCTGAACCTATCGTACCAGCATCTGCTATCTGTATTCCTGCATTAAAAGTAGCTGCACCTGCAGCTGACATATCAAAAGTTAATGCAGTTATTTCTGAACCACCGTCATTACCTCTAATACTTAAATCTTGATCAGATACAGCAGATAAAATTTCAACAGCTGTGTTATTTGAAGTTTTTAAAAATGTAGTTCCATTATCTTGAAAAAGTATGTCACCACCTCCTGAACCTCCAGCACCATTAGCATCTAAATGAATGTCAGTTTCTGCATCTATTACAACTTTGTTAGATGAAGTTATTGTTAAAAATGTTCCATCACCAGCTATGTTTTCTCCAGCGTCACCAAATTGTATAAAAGAATCGTTTGCTAATATAACATCGTGTGCAAAAGTAAGATCACCATCGTTATTACCAGAAATCCAAGTAGTAGTTGTTGAGCCATCATTACCAGAAATTAATAATTGTCTATTATCTGTTGCTGAACTTGGATCAACTGCTGAACCTATAATTACGTTTCCTGAACCAGAAGTAATATTATCTCCAGCATTTTCTCCAATACAAAGATTTCTAACACCAGTAATATTTAATCCAGCGCTTTCTCCTATTGCAATATTATTATTTCCTGGATCAGCACCAGACAGGGCAGAAGAACCAATACCAATACAACCTTGCATATCTGTGGCTTGTGAACCAGCATTAGAACCAATAAATGTGTTATGTGATCCTGTGGTTAATGCTGTTGCAGCATCACTACCAACTGCTGTATTATTATCCCCAGATGTAATTGCGTCTAATGCTGCAATTCCAACACCTGTGTTATCCTCTGCTGATGATAAAGTTCCTGTTGTTGCATGACCAACTAGTAATGAGTCAGTAAAATTAGTTCCTTCAATTTTAATAAAAGCTGATCCGCCAAGAGTTATTGCATCTGTTTCTAATGTACCATCTATGTCAACATCCCCTGAAATATCTAATTCTGTTGCTACAACTTTATCATTAAATGTTGCTGCACCTGCAGCTGACATATCTAATGTCAAAGCTGTAAAAAATGAACCACCATCATTTCCTTTAATAATTAAATCTTGATCTGATACTATGGTTGTTATTTGAAAATGTGAATTATTATTAGAAAATTTAGCAACATTTGTTCCACCGTAAGTTATTTCAATATCATCACCATCTGCATCTAAAACAATATCATCTGCTGCATCAATTGTTAATTTATTTGCAGAAATAGTCATGTTGGTGCCATCACCTTCAATTTTTTCTCCATCATCACCGAAAGTTAACCCAACGTTTGCTGGAATATTAATATCTGTTGTTGCAGTTAAATTTAAATCATTAGATGAAGCTATAGTTAAATCTGTACCATTGCCTTCAATTTTTTCTCCATCATCGCCAAAAGTTAAACCAATATCAGAACCAATATTTATGTCCCCACCTGATCCAACTGTAATAGAAATATCTGTACCATCTCCTGATAAATATTCTTCAGCAGCACCCAACAT
>VTLG01010243.1_pt1 | contig 11086 bp, 19 predicted proteins | sample 4694571 | NCBI WGS metagenome assembly VTLG01 (sample SAMN12604809, study PRJNA352737) | marine metagenome | biome: ENVO:00000447; feature: ENVO:00000209|ENVO:00000569|ENVO:01000036; material: ENVO:00002151; isolation source: viral sequences binned using virsorter ... | reverse complement strand
TGTGTAACTTGTGTGATAAAAAATTATGTAGAGAAAGAAAGTTTGGTATTGGTGAAGAGATAGTATTTCCTGCATTGACTGACTTACAAAAAATTAAATTAGAAAAACCATATTATTATCTTAATGTAGATGGTGAACGACTACACCTGGAGAATGTAAAATTTTTAAAACAACAAAGTTTATTTCAAGAAGCGTGTATGGAACAGCTAGACTTTAAACCACCGACAGTAAAACCAAAAGACTGGGACATGATAATAAATCCACTGATGAAGAATCACGAACCAATAGATCCACCAGAAGGTGTAACCACACAAGATCAATTACAAAATCATTTAGAAGAATATTGCTTAAACAGGCAAGTATCTACAGATAAAAACGATCTTAAAAAAGGTGGTGTATGGACTAGCGAAGGTAATCATCACTTTGTGTTTGACAGGTTTTACAATCAATTTTTAATTAGAAAACGTTGGGATGTACCATATTCACGTACAGCACAAATGTTAAAAGAAACGTGTAGTTGTGATGATAAACGTATTGGTAAGGAAAGAATATCTGTGTTTGTAGTTAAACAGTTTGATAAAAAAACTGATGACTATAATCAAAAAGAATTAAAACCAAAGGACCCTTATTGATAGCACGGATGGATTTACTGACAATGACAATGTTTACTGCTTTGTGGATCTATCTTAATTTAAATATATGAGAACGATTGTATTAGGACCACCAGGCACAGGTAAAACTACAACTTTGTTGAACAAAGTAGATGACTATTTAAAACAAACTGATCCTGACAAAATAGGTTACTTTGCATTTACACAAAAAGCTGCACACGAAGCAAGAGACAGAGCAATTAAAAAATTTAATTTAACAGAGGATGATCTACCATATTTTAGAACACTACATTCACTAGCCTTTAGAAAACTAGGATTAAAAAAAGATCAAGTTATGCAGCCTAGACATTACAAAGATCTAGGTAAGAAGTTAGGCTTTCCTGTAACGTATGCTGACTATCAAGAAGACCAGGGTGGTATCTTTACATCAGATAGTGAGTATCTACGAATTATACAGCTGGCGCAACTACGAAACATTACGCCAGAACAACAGTTTGATTTACAAGAACACACGCAAGACTTGGAAAGAGATCAACTTAGAATTATACATAATGAGTTAGCAAGATATAAAAAAGAATATTCTTTAATAGATTTTAATGACATGATTTTAGATTTTACAAAATCAGATAAGTCACCAAAATTTGATGTGGTATTTATTGATGAGGCACAAGATCTATCATTAATGCAATGGGATATGACAAGATCTATTTGGAATAAAACAAAAGATTCTTTTATTGCAGGTGATGATGACCAAGCAATATTTAGATGGGCTGGTGCAGATGTAGATTCTTTTATAGCATTAGAGGGACAATACCTACCACTAACACAATCATATAGAATACCGGCTAAAGTGCATGGACTAGCCATGGGTATTATAAATAAAATTAGAAACAGAATAGATAAAACGTGGCAACCAAAAATTAATCAAGGCAATTTACAAAGGCATTTTGATATTGATAGTATAGATATGTCAACAGGTGATTGGTTAGTATTAAGTAGAACTAGACACATGCTGACAGACATAGAAGAGTCTTTATATAGACAAGGATTGTATTATGAAAATAGATACAAACGAAGCAGTGAAAAAGAATTACATCAAGCAGCTACATCTTGGGAACATCTAAGACAAGGACAATTAGTTTCTTATAAAGAAATAGAAAATATAATTAAATTTATAGGACCAAAAAATTGGCATTCAAAAAAAATAAAAGGTATGGCTAAAGGATCTTTTTATGGCATAGATCAACTGGTAAAAGATTATGGTTTGCAAGTTAAAACAGAATGGTATGAAGCATTTGACAATGCAGGGCAAACTAAGGTAAACTACCTACGTAAGATGAGAAAGAATGGAGAAAAATTAAACGAAAAACCTAGAATAGAATTATCAACTATACATGCAGCAAAAGGTGGTGAAGCAACAAACGTTGTGCTGTTAACAGATCTTACAGAAAACACTATGCGAAGTTATGAAAGAAATCCTGATGACGAAAATAGATTATTTTATGTAGGTGCTACACGAACAAAAGAAAATTTACACATAATAGAACCAAAAAAATATGAGAAAGGTTATTTACTATGAACCCATACGACAAACAAATTGCAGGATCTCACTACCAAGGATTTAAAATTCAACCTAGTAAATTTGTAATAGAAAATAATATGTTATTCCCGGAGGGCTGTGTTATAAAATATATTTGCAGGCATCCACACAAAGGCAAAAAAGAAGACTTACTCAAAGCAATACACTTTATAGAAATGATTATTGAAAGGGATTATAAAGATGCAGATACCTCTATTTAAACCACAGACAGAATGGTTACCACCAGAAAATTTTCCAGACTTATCTAAGTATGATGAGATTGCAATTGATTTAGAAACCAAAGATCCAGACCTTATGAAAATGGGATCAGGTTCTGTTGTAGGTAAAGGTGATGTTGTAGGTATCGCTGTAGCTGTTGCTGGCTGGTCAGGTTATTATCCTATTGCTCACGAAGGCGGAGGTAATATGAGTCGAGCTAAAGTTTTAAAATGGTTTCAAGGTGTACTAGATACACCAGCAGATAAAATATTTCACAACGCCATGTATGACGTGTGTTGGATTAAAGCGCTCAGTTTAAGTGTCAGCGGTCGAATTGTGGACACGATGATTGCATCGGCCCTTGTTGATGAAAATCAAATGCGCTATGACTTAAACAACTGTGCTAAAAGATACACCGGTAAAACAAAAAGTGAAAGTGATTTATATGCAGCTGCAAAAGATTGGGGTGTTGACGCCAAGGCAGAAATGTATAAACTACCTGCCATTTATGTAGGTGCATACGCAGAAAAAGATGCAGAGATAACTTTAGAGTTATGGCAAGAACTTAAAAAAGAAATACTTCACCAAGATATACAATCTATTTTTGATATGGAGACTGAGTTGTTTCCTTGTCTGGTCGATATGCGTTTCCTAGGGGTGAAGGTAGACGTGACAGCAGCCAATCAATTAAAAAAAGAACTGACCAAAAAAGAAGAATTATTATTACACCAAGTGAAAAAAGAAACAGGAGTAGATACTCAGATATGGGCTGCAAGATCAATTGCACAAGTCTTTGACAAGTTGAAATTAGATTATGATAGAACTGAAAAAACATCTGCACCTTCCTTTACTAAAAACTTTTTACAGAATCACCCCCACCCACTGGTGAAACGAATCGCCCAGGCCCGTGAAATAAACAAGGCCCATACCACGTTTATAGATACCATACTCAAACATTCACACAAGGGTAGAATACATGCAGAAATTAATCAACTAAGATCAGATAATGGTGGAACTGTGACTGGTAGATTCTCGTATTCAAACCCAAATTTACAGCAAATTCCAGCTAGGAACAAGGACCTCGGACCTTTGATTAGGGCCTTATTTGTGCCCGAGGAAGGCCATACATGGGGTTGTTTTGACTATTCTCAACAAGAACCTAGGCTGGTGGTGCATTATGCAGCTTTACAGAATCTCTATGGAGTGGACGATGTATTGGATGCGTATCGTCAAGGCGATGCGGATTTTCATACGATTGTTGCTGAGATGGCAGAGATACCTAGATCACAGGCCAAGACAATAAATCTTGGTCTGTTCTATGGTATGGGTAAAAATAAATTACAAGCAGAGTTAGGTGTATCTAAAGATGTGTCTGATAGTTTGTTTAGACAATATCATAACAGAGTTCCGTTTGTTAAACAGTTGATGGACAATGTAATGAGTAGAGCACAAGACTCAGGTAAGATAAGAACGTTGCTGGGTAGGTTGTGTAGGTTTCATTTGTGGGAGCCTAATCAATTCGGTATACACAAAGCATTGCCACATGATGCAGCGCTCATGGAACACGGACCAGGGATTAAGCGTGCGTACACTTACAAAGCATTAAACAAATTGATACAAGGATCAGCAGCTGACATGACAAAAAAAGCTATGATAGAATTACACAAAGAAGGTATCATACCGCATATACAAGTACATGATGAACTTGATATATCTGTTGAAGATTCTGAACATGCAGAAAAAATAAAAGACATTATGGAATCTGCTGTTGACTTAGAAGTACCTAACAAGGTAGACTATGAATCTGGCCCAAATTGGGGCCAAATAAAATGATAAATTATGGCTTACTTAAATGCAAATATTCCTGTACAATACGCACAAATAAAAAAGGAGTATTTATATGACCTTACCAGACATGTGGGAGAAGTTGAAGACTGTATCATCTTCGGCATTACGAGTCTTACAGGACGTGCTATCTTATTTCATGCAATTATGGAGAACGGCGCTGTATTTTATCGTCTCCCGATTAGCGCCTTCATACAAAGAGGTTTTGACAGAGAAAAAGTTCCTGAACAAAGACTTGATGAGTTGGAGCTTTGGAATAGTTTTAGTTATTATCCTGCTATTACTACTTGGGATATTCTAACAGCAGCATCCGGAAAATTTATAGGTAAAGATAAGAAGTGGTATCACGGTAAGTATTTATTTACCGTTGACTGGGGACACCCAGATGCTAATATACTAAATTCTGATCATTCAGAGATTCCGCACGAACATAAGTGCGCTCACATAATTGCGTTAAACAACGGCAACTATGCAGCACAACCCAACAATCGATGCATATGGGACCTACCTTCGTTTACTGTGAAGGACAACATACCTGACTGGAAAGTACAAACTTCAGAATGGAATGTAGAAGATACCGGAGCATGGAAAACAGAAGACACCGACAATTTCTTTTATGAGATTGAGGAAAAGAAAAAATGAGGAACGTAAATGAACTTAGCAGATTTATTAAAAAAGAATTTTGTATTGGTACCTGTGGTAGCTTCAGTGCTAGTCGGTACATTTACTGGCGTTCGTTATATTGTTAATCTTACAGATACTATCAACACTAATCAGCAAGAAATCGTAGATCTTAAAAGAGATCTAAAAGTTGCTGAAGATAAAATTGTAGATCAAAATACAAGACTAACTTCTGCAGAATCTACGTGGCAGATGGCGGAGAATTTATACCGACAACTAGCAGATCAAGTTAGAGAACATGACTATGATATTAAAGATTTAAACAGGTAATGTATGGAGGTTCTCAGGATGAATTATTATTTTACAGGATTAATTATTCTAGCTCTTACAATTCTAGCATTGTTTGTAGAACCTGCATATCCTAGAAACGAATACCTTAACGACTATGGTGTAAGATGTGGAGAGTTTGAAATAAGAACCGATAAAAGAGAAACTGATTATAATTATTCTGATAGTAGCACTAATGAACAACAATATTTAAGTTTTACTTATAGAAAATATTTAGGCACAGACTGTAAAACAGCAAAAGAAAACGTAGCAATCAAACAACAACTAGAACTGATGAAAATGTGTGGTAGAGTTAATAGCAATCCTAGTCTTGCATACAATTCTAATTTTAATTTATTAGTATCTAAATGTAGAGGTGTAACTCCTGCAAGAGATAACACTAGACCAACTGACTCTAAAAGTCTTTGGGATGATATGAAAGATGACTACAAAAAAGAGAACCCAGACGTCACATTGATGGGTGATAAGTTCATAAAACCTGGTAAAAAGAAACTAAAAATACCTAAGTATTTAACTGAAGAAGGAAGTGTGATAGTACCTTTACCTAAACCTAAAGATGACTAAGAAACCATTAAACATATCTGAAGAGGCAGCCGTGCAGATGCCAATGAAAACGGTTGCTAGCCTAATTTTGCTTGTCGCAGCCGGCGTGTTCGCATACACCGAGTTGACGGCGAGGCTGGTATCGTTAGAGACGTCACGTGAGTTGTTTGAAGCTGACCTGCTCAAGAAGAGTGAACAACTGCCCACGGACCAGGAACAGTACATGCTTTTGGAAGCAGTTTTTTCTGACGTAGAAAAGCTACAAAAAAATCAAGAGCAAAACATGACAAACAAAGTCAACATAGAATTTACCCAAAAACAATTAGAAAAATTATTAACTGATGTAGAAAAATTAAAAGATAAGGTAAGACAAAATGGAACGAGTCACTAGAAAAATTGTACAATATCTAGAAGACATGGAGAAGAAAGCTAAACAAATGAGCTTTACTAAAAATTTAAAAAAAGAAGTAGAAACTGGCAAGCATGGTACACAAAAATATGTTATCAAGCAAGGGCCTAACAAAGGAAAAGTTTTATGAATGAAGTAACAGAAGTTGTAATAGCTTTACTTATGCTGGTTAATGGAGAGATGAAAGAAGCACGTCTACAAACTGGATATGCTGAATGTATAAAAGGCGCACGCGTAGCTAAACGTGGTTTAAAAATTAATAGTAATATTAAATATTCTTGCATAAAATGTGAGGCAGAATTAGAGCAAAATATTGATGGATCTTATTCAATAAAAAAGTTAATAATAAAGTAATGGTAAAAATACAGGCAGAAATAGTTAATGGTAAATGCCCAACGTGTGAAGAGTTTACAATGTTAGTAGGTTTAACCCCAGAACTTTTTAGATGTATGAATTGTGGGTCTGATCTACAACAACATGTAAATGGTAAGATAACTTATTTACCTGTTTTGACTGCACGTGAAGATGGCGGAGTACCATTTGTTAAGGAGTGGTTAGAATGAAAAAAGCCAAAGGTCTTTACGCAAAAGTAGAACACGACGCAGTTTTTCATAAAACAAGCATAGGTAGAAATCCTAGCAAATGTAAAATGAACAAACACAAGCGAAGAAGTTTTAAAAAATATCGTGGCCAGGGTTGACAAACATCCTCTGATATCCTATATATAAAATATGAAAGAAAAACAATTAACAATAACAAGTAGTGATATAACTCAGAAACAATGGTCTAATCTTATATTAGAACTTAATCTGATTAAAAAAGCTTGGTCTAGTTATGCAACGTTAAACATAAAAGCACCAGGTATTAGAAAGATAATAGCACATGGAACAAGAACCAACTTTAAAGAAGACTAATGGATCTAATAATTCTAAACGACGGATTGTATCAATTAATTCCGTTGTCAAAGCAAATGATGGAACATGTGTCTTTATTGGAACCAGTAGATTGCATGGACCTGTGCGAGATACTAAGACTAAAACTGACAGGTTACGTCGACACGTTAAACCTACACATCATGAATGATGGTAGCGGTAGTTTAATGGGTTGTATCTGTAGATAAAATTTGAAAGCTCAAGGGCGTCCAAGTCTAGCAGTAACTGCATTCCTCTGTACGTTAGCGATCATGGGTAAAACCTAGCGACCTGGAGTTTGGCCGGCTGTGAGTACGTGCACGGAAAGCAGCTGGTTTGATATGAATACACCTATCCTAAAGAGGGAAAAATAAGGATAGGTTATTGTGGTGAGATAAAAGTGCCATAACACATTCTTGCCTTAATTTCAAATAGTATTTTCTGGAGTGCAATAAAACTTAATAAACATATTATATTTGTTTACTTCTTCAGGACCTATTTGTTTCATTTTTATAGTAGATTGTTGATAGCCAAACATTAAACAATCATACTGATTGTCAAATCTTTGTGGCCATTCGTATGGCTGTAAACAAGTACCGGCTACTTGTGAACAAATAACTAAAGATAATAATATTTTCATACTTGACAAATCTCCTCTATGTCCTATATATTGCTCATAATTAAATGAAAGGAAGTCATAATGACTGATATAACTAAATATAGAAACGTTTCATTAACACATGAAACATACAAGACATTGATAAGTTTGTCGAAGGTATTATTGCCCGATGCACAATTATCAATAAGCAAAACCATTGAATCAATTGCAAATGAAAAAGCTAAAAAATTAAATGGCAAAGTTAAAAAAGTATAACGTACATGCAATGATCTGTCCGGACTGCAATGGTAACGGATACATTAAAGCTACAATAGAAGAGGGACGAGAACACGTTGTTGTACAATGTCAAACGTGTGAGTCGGAAGGAGAAATATATGTGGATGAGTCCGAGGTTGTGGAGTCTTATATCGATGCTGATTATCCTACAGATAATGCTCGCAAGCTGCACTAAGCTAGAGTTTGATGGGTTTGACCCAACAACATCAATAGTGAAGTGGGTATTTACAGGAGATAAGCAATGATTCCTGAAACAGATAGGGCATATATAGCAGGATTGTTTGATGGTGAAGGGTCTATTCATTTTAAACGAGCACCTGAAAAGAAAAAGAAACACAAAGGTAAAGGTTATCGTATGTCAAATAGTTTACGACTATCGATGGAAATTACGATGACTGATGAGTCTGTGTTGTTATGGGTGCACGAAGTGTTAGGGGTTGGTACATTAAATAAAAAACCACGTAAAGGTAAACGTGTGGACGGTACTAAATATTTAATGCAGTACAGATGGCGTGCTACATTTAGAGATGCATACTATGTGTGTTGTTTGATTTGGCCTTGGGCGCATACAAAATTACCTAAGATTAATCAAGTCATAGAACATTACGCAGGGCATGTAATGAATGGTAAAGTAATATCATTAGATGAATATAAACAAGCGATGAGTTTAGAATAATGTTTGATAAATATATTTATATTTTTTTAAATTGGGTTTATGGCGTGTCTACTAAATTAACGTCATGGTCTTGGTGTAAATTATATGCAGACAGAAACAAAGGTTACGGATACAGAAAAAATAAACAACATATAAAGGAGAAAAAAGATGAGTAATAAGTTAACAGGAGATTCTGCGGGAATGTCTTACATCATATCTAATATGAAAAATACAATGCCGGCGGATCAATACATAAGAGAAGTAAATAAGAATGCGGAAGAAGCTATTCTAAGAGTCCAGAAAACTAATCCTAATTATAGAGGTCAAGTAGTTTTTCAAAAGGACGAAGAATATTATAAAAAAAATAAAGTCGATAAACTATGTGTCATCGATAATGGTGACGGCATGAATTATGATTTTTTAAATAACTATATGTTAAAGCTCGGTGCTAGTATGCGAGGAAATAAACATAAAAATTTTGGTGCGGGTTTTAAAATATCTGCTCTACCTTTTAATGCATATGGAATTATTGTTTGTAGTTGGGTTAAAGGTCAACCAGGTAATATGTTATGGGTTCATTACAATGATAAAAAGGATGAGTATGAAGCTAAAATGTTTAATAAAAGCTATGTTATTAAACTAAGTGACAGTGTTAAACCTAAAGAAATCACGGACCACGGAACTAAGATTACTTTCTTAGGTGAGTCTAAATCACAAAACACAACTTTAATTAATCCTTTACTTCACAAAGGTGGTTTGTTTAAGGGTGGTAGAACAGGTCAGTTCTCTTGGATTCCTTCTTATTTAAATACTAAAAAATATAAAATAGAATCCGGTATTAAAACTATGTACAAAGACGTAGATGAACAAAGAAATAACACTACGATTGTTGGACACTATCAATGTTTAGAAGATGTTTGTTTAGATCAAGGTACAATTGATTTAAATAAAGCAACCATAGATTGGTTTTTACTTCCAGAAGAGAAAACAAAACGAAGTGGTGTGCATCATGGTAGGTTAACTGTGGGTCAACTAGCTACTTGTCATGAAGACGAAGTATTAAAAGTAGACTACGCCGGCAAGTCAGACAGAAATCCTTTGGCTGCATGGGGTCATCAATACTCCAAGACTAGAGTCGCTTTAGTTTTAAAACCAGATATCAATGAGTTTAGACCTAACTTGGAAAGAACTAATATATTTAAGGAAGGTTTAGAAGCTAATGAATACTTCGACAACTGGAAAGAAGAATGGCAACAGAAGACTCCAGAAGTGTTAGTTAACTTAGAAAAAACTATGATGGAAAAAGCTATTGAAAAGTCCTCTAGGTTTGAAGATGAGTTAAAAAAACATGCTAACTTATTTAGAAGTGATCAATACATGGTCAGTGCTAAGGGTGAGTTTCAAATAGAAAAAGATAAAACTTTTAAGACAGGCGGAAATAAAAATATTATTGGAGAGGAAAATTTTGACTCAGAAGGTAATAGTGGACCTAACCCTGACAAAGAGTATGGAGAAATAGAACAGGAACTAGGTATTAAAGTTGAACGGAGTAAGACTACTGGAGTGTTAACACAAAACAATCCATATCCTAGTGTAGGTAAAGTACAAGAAGGTGAAGACTCACCTATTGCACAATATGTTCACGATACTTATTCTGTAGATATTAACACTGACTCATTACAAATCCGTCAGTTAGTTGAACACAGAGTTAAAAGAGATAAAATTAATAATTATGAGAGTGTTAAAAAAATATTGTTGGAAATAATTGAGTTTCAAATTAAACAACAAATAGCTCATATTGTAAATCTTACTGGTTACGAACAGGAGCAGATTATAAGAGCCTTATCTCCTGAAGCATTAAGTGCATGTTTAGCTAATAAAAGTTTTTTATTAGAAAAACTTGATCAGAAATTAGTGGAACTAAAAAGCATAGTGCCGGCGGGGAACTGGCAGCGTGATGAACATAAGTTTCATGTAAAAAATAATCCTAATAAATTTCCTATGGTATCTAAATGATGAGTGATGAAGATATAAAAGAATACCATAATATTGGTAAAGAACCAGGGTTGAAGAAAAGTAATAAATACAACTATATACGTGGAAAACAACTCACGGATCCCGGAACAGGGACCAGGGTTTATGACATAGATAATTCTAGACTTCCTAGTGTGACTACGATATTAGGAGCCACCAAAAATAAACAATTTCTAAAAGAATGGAAGGCCAAAGTTGGAGAAGCAGAAGCAGAGCGAATCAAGAATGTATCTAGTGCACGGGGTACCTGTATGCACAAATTCCTGGAACATTATGTTCTCGGCACTGGCTGTGTTGATCTTACAGCAGTCGGACAAGAGGCGCGTCCCATGGCCGACAAAATTATTGAGATTGGTCTTGCGCCAGTGGAAGAGTATTATGGCTCTGAAGTTATGTTACACTACCCGGGTCTATAC
>VTLG01004996.1_pt1 | contig 11087 bp, 12 predicted proteins | sample 4694571 | NCBI WGS metagenome assembly VTLG01 (sample SAMN12604809, study PRJNA352737) | marine metagenome | biome: ENVO:00000447; feature: ENVO:00000209|ENVO:00000569|ENVO:01000036; material: ENVO:00002151; isolation source: viral sequences binned using virsorter ... | reverse complement strand
CCCTGCTAGATTAGTTCGCACCTTATTTGAAAAGGTTAGAATTAGTTACCTATTAGGAAAAGATGATGCTAAACATTATGCTGACCGTTGGACATCTATTATAGATGAACTAAAAGATTTGTTTGATGATACAGGAAACTTTGCTGCATTAATTAAAAACACTCTTGATGAAAAAGATTTGTTTTCTGATGATGCTAAAAATCCAGAGTCACATGAAGCGGGAAGAATCTTTGCAGCAATTAAGAAACTACGCTATGCAAAAATTACTAAAGACCCGTTTGTTGAAAAATTTGGAGAGGATGTAGTTGATGCTCTTTTGGAAGACGAACATGTTTATGTTAAATTTTTACACTGGGCATTAAGAAATGATGATGATGTTATTGAATCAGAATTATATGAATCTCAAGATTTAGACCCCGATGAAATCACTGGTGGTTATGCGGGATTAGATTTGAAAGAAAGAGAAGTAGTTCCATTTATCATAGAACATTATGGTGATGATAAAGATTTATCTAGATTAGAATCTAAATACAAAGGGGCAATTAGTACTCTAAACAGAATCATTGACAATAAGGAACAAATGAAAAATCTAGTAGATTTAGATTTACAAAAAGCAGAAAAATCATTATCGTTTATTGTTCCTAACAAACCAATGTATCGTATTTTTGAAATTGACGATTTAAAAGAACTAAGAGGTTTTACTGGTAAATGGGTTGTTCAAGAAAAATATGATGGGATGAGAATACAAATCCATAAAGTAGCAGGTAATGTAAAAATATATTCTTTCAATAAAAAAGACATCACAGATAAATGTCCAGAACAAGTTAAAATGATGAAGGAGAAAAAATTTCCAGATTGTATTTTAGATGCTGAACTTATGTTATTTGATGGTGACGAACCATTACATCGAGCAGAAGTAGTTACAAGAATTTTCAAAAATAAAAAATCAAACGCAATTTTGAGAGCGCATGTATTTGACATCATGCAACATGACGATAAAGATTTAACAGATTCACCATTAGAAGATAGAATAAAAATATTATTCCAAAATTATAGTCAACACTCAGATATTGAATTAGCATTCCCATCTAAGAAAGATACAAGAATTGCAGACTCAACTAAAGATGTAGAAGAATATGCTAAAGAAATATTCAAAATACCAACAGCAGAAGGAGTAGTCCTAAAAGATTTAACTTCTACTTATTTCTTAGCCAATAGGAAAAATCCTAAATGGGTTAAGTGGAAAAAGTTTGTAGACATTGATGTAGTAGTATTAGGTGTTAAGAAAACTAAATCAGATTTATTTTCTTATAGTATAGGAGTAGGCCCAGTTGAAGAAGGTGTTGAAGTAGATGGTGTGAAATATCTGAATGTAGGTAAAGCACTCAATACTAAAATTAGAGTAGAAGTTGGAGATATAATCAGAGTAAAGGTGGATGAGGTTAGACAAACCCCAGAAGGATTTGCTTTACAATCTGCTAAGGTTATAGAAGTTCCCGAAGTTGAGCAACCAGATAAAGTCGTTACTTTAGAATTTTTAGCAAAAGATACTAAGAAATCTTTGAACTATAATATTGAAGCATTGACTAAAGGATATACAATTACTGACCATGTTCATGGGGAAGCCACAATTATTACTAAATCAGATATGGAAGGTTTCACAGTATATGGATTTGAAGAAGATAATCTTATGGCTAAAAACGCATTAGCAAATATGGAAGTTTGGAGAGAGCAGTTAGGAAAGGCTCTAGATGAAGACAGGGCAGTTTTAGAAACAGCAATTGTAAATGAAATTAAAAGAACAGACAGACCTATGGATATTAATGCTATTGTTAGATTCTTTAACAAAGACAAAAACTTAAAGAGAATTTTTGACAGTGTATTTAATAATAATAGAAATGAATTATTTAGAAGTCTTAAAAATAAATCAAAAGACCATCTTACATATGAAAAACAAAAGTTCCATTTGAACATGGATGTTGGTGAACCATTAAGAAAAGAATATTCTACACCAGAAGAATATCGAACAGGTAATTTCAAAGTGTATCTAACTGAAAATGAAAACATACAACTTGTTATGAGATTAGGTGATGAAACTATTTCATGGATTATAGAGTTAGATACAGAAGATGACATATTCAATCTATTTGGTAAATCTAAAAAATTTAGAGCAGAAGTTGCTAGAACATTATCTAAAGAAAAATTAGTTGATTCTGGGGAAATAGAATTAGGAGTTCAAAGACATGGTTATCATGAATACATGTTAAATGGGAATAAATTTGATACTCGTTTACATTTTAGAGTAGTTCCAATGGATGGTAAAAAGAGTTGGGTTGCGTTTACTAGCGTTAAACCAGAAAGAGTTGACTCTAATACTGATGACGGAATATGGGATATAAGACAAGATAAACATAATAAATTAGCCCTCTAAGATTGGTCTTTATATAGTAGAACAGAAAATCGACCTTGTGTTAGGAGGAGTTGTAGCAACACAGTCGAATTCGTTTGATATATTGAAGGCACAGGATGATTTAATAATTGCAGGATATGCGTCAATAGAAATGGTAGATAAACAAAATGACTTAATAACTCTTAAAGCGTTGGAGGAAGCAGTACAAAAATTCATGGATAAAAATGAATATAGAAATGTAATGACCAACCATTCAAATGTTCAAGTAGGAGAAGTAGTAAATAAATATAGAGATTCAAAAGGACAAGTATATAAAACACAAGTAGATGATGTAGGATTTTTTGTAGTAATAAAGTTAAGGGATGATATAGAAAAAGCAAAGGAAGTATCAAGGAATATAAGGCAGGGAACATTAAGGAGTTTTAGTATCGGTGGACAAGCATTAGAAAAAAGAACAGTCAGAAATCAAGAAATGGGAGAATACAACGAAATCAGTAAATTAGAATTACATGAGGTAACAATCTGTGAAAAAGGAATAAATCCAGAAGCAAAATTTGATATATTGAAACAAGAAAAAAATAAGGTGAAAAAAATGAATGAATTAGAAAAAGCACTTGGGGAATTAAATGAACTAGTAAAGAACATGAATTTATCCAAGGAAGAAGATGAAGATGAAACCAATAAAGGCTATGGTAAAACAGACATGGAAATGGGTCATGGTAAAGAACATGACGAAGAATTAGAAATGGCTGATGACCCTTCTGAAGATGAAGATGTTGAAGACATGGCTTATAAAGGTAAGAAAGAAAAAGATGAAGACCCAGAAGCCACTAAGAAAGAAGATGATGAAGAAGAAGGTAATACTGAAAAAGCATTAGAACTTAATACATATTCTGAGGCTGGAGAAGTTGTCTTTAATGGAACATCTACAAAAAAGCATCCACAAGATGCTGAGTTTAAGATGAGTCCACCAACTTTAGATTTAAGTGCTGCTAACTTAGAAAAAGCATATGAAGCATTTAGAGCAGAAAAGTTAGAAGCAATGACTTATGATAATCTAAATAAAACTTTTAATGACAGATTTAACTCTGAAATAAAAGCAAATGATGCAGCAATTGCAAAAGCAAACTACAATGCACAAGCAGAAGTAGCAGACTTAAAAGCACAATTTGCATCATTAAAGAAATCATTAACAGAAGAAAAACAACAAGTAATTGCAAAGCAAGAACAAGTTGTAAATAATTTAAATATTCCAAGCACTGATGACATTGTAAAAATGAGTTGGGATGAACTACATTCAGTGATTGATAATTTGGAGAATAGGTGATTAAAATGGTAAGAACAATAAATACAATAAGAGATTTAGAAGCAGCAACATATGGTTTTCAAAACAATTCCATATTGAAAGGTACTGGTGTAATAGGTAGTACTGGAATTGGAATGACTGGACACGATGGTACAGCAACACTTAATGGTACAGCATCACCAAACATGACAGACTTATACAATGTAGTATATGGTCAAAAAGTTTGGTCTATGTTAAACCAAGAAATTAACCCATTAGCAATTCTACCAAAAAGACCGTACACAACAAGCGGTTGGAGAATTCTAAAAGCAAGACCCTTTGGTGGTTCAGATGCAAGATTTGGTGTAGCACACGAATATTCTTCTGATGCAGTTGGTGACCCTCTAACAACAGGTAGAGGTGGAGCAAGTGTTGACAAACCAATGCCAGACGAAATTGGTGGTGTTAGAGAAAATGCAGGAATTGGTGGAGCAACAGCAGACGGAGATATATTCCCAGTTGCACCAGAATACACTTCCTTATACATGACTCCTAAAACAATTGCACACATGTTTGAATTCAGTGAATTAGCAGCAGAAATGGCAAAGATTGATGATGGTATTGGTGACTTAAGAGCATTAGTGCGTGAAGATATGGGTAAATTCCATGCAGAAGTTCAATCAAAAATGTTAGTAATGCCTCTAGAATTCTATGACTTAGATGCAGGAACAGCAGCAGGTGGCTCTGGTAATGCTACAGTAACTTTTGCAGATATGGAAAGAAACTTAACATCATTAATGAAAATTGTTTCTTCATCAGCAGAAGTTCATGAAATGTGCGCTCAACATATGACAGCAGCAGCAGATGGTGCTAACAGTGTAGACACAGTTAAACTATATGGTAACACAGATAGAGCAGCAGATACAGCACTTGGTTCCTCAGTAGGATTCATGGATGCAGCAGTTAACATTGGTGACGGATATGCAGCAGCAGAACAAAGAGTATTAACACTTTCAATTATGAACAGTTTAATCCAAACACTAAGAACAAATGGTGCAAGTCCAAAAGTTATCTTGACTGGATATGATACAATACAAGCATTGGCTGACTTATTACAAAGTCAAGAAAGATTCATGGATGCTAAAGAAATAGTGCCAACACATAATGGTGTAAAAGGTGTTTCTGGTGCAGAAGTTGGATTCAGAGTTGCAACATACTATGACATCCCACTAATCCCAGCAAAAGACATGCCAAGCACATGCCATGACACATTGTCAACTGGCTTAAGTGATATGCTATTCTTAGACACAGACCACTTATGGTACTCAGTGATGAAACCAACTCAATACTTTGAAGATGGTATCAACCATGGAAACCCATTCGGCATTGGTAAACTAGGGAATCAAGGAATGTACCGAACTATTGGTGAAGTAGGCTGTTCTTTCTTCAAAGGACAAGGTAAAATCACCAACCTAAAGTAAGGTGATTTGATTGGCTTTAGCATACACAGTAACATTACTAGCAGACCATAAAGGTGCAACTGCTCCAAGAGTGTCTGGAGATGAGTATTTTGTTGATGCAGTAATAGATGTAACATCCCATGTGGCAGCAGGGGCAGTAATCCCTGCCGCCCAATTTGGGTTAGACACAATCACTGCGGCTTGTATTACAGGAACAGAAGGTGGAAATACTAGATTGCCTTTTATCGAAGCAAGTGCAGCAGGGGCTTATGAATCATCCAGTTCAATTGCTCTTATCTTTACAAGTTTAGATGGTACTAATGCAACAGTTGCAGATGATGGCGACCCTACTTGTGCAGTAAGAGTAAGAGTATATGGATTAATCTAAGGTGATTCCATTGGCTACAATAACCAATGTTGGGTCTGGAAGATTCAAAAGTAAATATGTTCGCTTGTTACAAGGAGAAACTAAAACAATAGATGTTGGTTTAGCAGTATCTTTGGTTGGTTTAAACGGAGTAAAAGTAAAATTTGAGGCTACTGATGACCTTTCGGGAATCAATGAATATATTTTAATAAAGGCAGCAAAATTTACAGGAATGATTGTTAACTCTAAACCAGACGCAATTAAAGCATTAAAACCTAAGAAAAAATCAATGGCTAAGAAAACAACCAAACATCTTAAATCAGTAGTAACTAAAGCGAAAGAGGCAGTATTGCCTGTGGAAGAAGAAACTACTGAGGAATGATTTTGTCTTGGGAAGATATACTCAAAGTAAGAGTTCCACTTGGGCAAGTCCAAGGCTCTAAAGAGGAAACTGGTTTTTACACCGATGTTTCTAAAAGAGAATTAGCAGGTGCTAAGATTCTTATGGCGTATGAAGATGCAGGTAAGTCTGTAGCAAAAGGAAAAGAATTGCTAATAAAGAATTTAGATTATACACCTCAAGAAATGAAAATTGTCGATGTTTTGTATGTTGATATGGCTGGTGGAAAGTGGGGCCAAGCGTGGAGAAATGAGAAACAAAAGGAAGTAGGGTTCACAATATAAATAACCGATATTATTAATAGACAGGTGCATTTTGGGGTAAATGAGGAGATACTATGCCAGCATGTAGAAGTAGTGGAAAATTAACAGCAGATACTTTAGTTGTAACTGGCAATGTTAGGGTTGCTAGTTTTTTTGTACAAGAAACTGGCGGAAGCACAGCAGAGATTGCAATATATGATAATACTGCGGCAAGTGGTGATGAAATAGCAAGAGTAAAATTAACTTCGGGTTTAGGCCACGATGTTGATTTACATGGTGTTATGGTTACTAATGGTGTCTACTTTAAAAAAGTTAGTGGGGCTGCAACATGCTTCATTAATTATTACTAAGAGGCGTTAAGATGGCAGCAATGGATAAAGACACAAGGCTTGTAATGACGATATTGTTCGTAGGGGCGGTATCTGGAACAAATGTATATTTTTATAGTGCATATGGTGCAGAATTACCATTTACAAATTTTGCACATGCAGTACTATTTGGATTTTTAACAGTTGGAGGAATCATGGGATTAAAAGCATGTTTCGATTTAGCAGTTAATGATAGAATGGAACTTTGGTTATTAGACCGTAAGATTAAAGTTTACTGGGAAAAGAAACAAAGAGAAACTCAACAAAAACAAAAGATTAGAGAATCAATGAATACTTATGGTTCATATATTCCACCACAAAAACAAACTACCCAAGATAATGAGGTTCCAAACACATTCCTAGCATCAATAGAACAGTAGGTGTGTTAGATGCCTTTTCTCCCATCAATTACTGGTAACGAACAAGTAGCCTATGATATGAGTAGGGCGCATTCTGCCGATTTATTCTTCATTAAAATGAGAGCATGGTTTTGGGGAATAACGGCTAGTGTTGCTTGTTTCTTATTAGGTCATATAGTTGGTGTGATAGGAATTAATTTATTTGAAACTGTGTGGGGTTGGTTCGGTGGTCATTAATGTCATTGATGGCTGGGTTTGCCGTAGTTGCTGCTGATATTGCTTTAGGTATATATCATAGACTCAATACTATTCCTTTTGGTGTATATGGTGCTACTAGAGTTGGTAAAACAACATTACACAATCAATTAAGAACAAGAGGCGAAGTTGCCGAAATTAAAAAAAGAACAGTAGGCTTACAACGGGCTACTAGAAAATCAGTTAAGATAGATGGCGATGCTAGAACTTTGAAAACTGCCGATATAGGTGGGGAATCAAAGTATTGGGATTTATGGAAAAAAGATATGAAAGACAGAAAAGTAGATTATATTATTTTTGTAATTGATGATAGACATTTAGAACAAACTTATAATTTAGAAAACCAATTAGCATGGACTTATCTTGTAGATTTAGTTTGTGATGACTATTGGCACATAGGTAAAAAAAGAAAAAAGAAAAAACAATTCCCTAAAGCAGTTGGCTTGTGGGCAAACAAATATGATAAGTGGGGAAAAGAATATCCCTATGAAGGCCCAATAGAAGAACACCCTATATTTCAGTCATTTAAGTATGGGATGCAGCGATTACATGATAAAGGAATACCCACTCACAAGTACATCGTGAGCGCAAAATCCGACCCAGAAATGGTATATCGTGGGGTAATGACAATGATAAAAGACTATTGAGATGATAAAAATGATGCAAGGAAACTATAACGGAGGATTAATTGGAAGTACACAACATAACCCATTTGACAAACCTAGTAAAATCGCAAGATTATCTGGGCCGATGATGGAATATAAATTTGAAAATACAGCCCCCAAAAAAAAGTTAAAAGAATTAAGAAAAGTTTTGTTACCAGAAAAAAGAAAGTTTTTACTTTTGAAGTTTGGCTACAAATACAACATTCGTAATAGATGTTTAGTATGTGGTTCATGGCATGAGTGGGAGGCATCTGACCCATTAAGGGCTGGTATTATCTTATCAGAAGTAACTAAGGGAAGACCGCTTCAAGGTACTTATTGTCCTAGACATGCTAACATGTATAAACAATTTGAAATGCTTCAAGATGAAGTTTTGGCTGACAAACACGGTTTAGAATTTAAAAGATATATCCCTAAACCAAGAATCCCAATGCTATCACAAGGGCCAATGACTAATCTAAATCAAGCGCAAGTTTCAAGTCTGATAGCCGCAGGGTGGTTAATACAGCCCCCGAAGGGAACCAAGGAGATTCCGAAAGAACAATACGTTAGATTGATGTCGGAGATACAAGGCAAACTAAGACAAATAGAAAATTTGGTAGGAGTGATAGATAATGGTGAGGAGTAGTACATTAAATACAGCGTTACAAGGTCAACAAACAAGCACATTCAAAACAATGAATAATCTGTTAACATTACAAGATAATCATGTTGAAGAATTTTTACAATATCATGGTCATGAATTTTTCTTAGGTATAGAGAAATTCTTAGAAGATATTGTAGAAAGAGTTATGAGTCAAATGTTATCTAAGTTAGAATTTAATGTTGATAATACCAGTGGTTCAATGAAATTAAACGAATATTGTTTGAAGGAATATGAGAGAATTACACAGGAAAATATCGAATTAGATATTCAAGCAATTTTAGGTGCTTCTTTGAATATGGAAGTAGTTAATCAAAGAAGGTTAGCAAAAAATAGTTATTTAGAATCTCAAGGGTTTAACCCACAAAGTCCTGCTTCTCCACCAGCAGGTCAAGGTATGCCAGCGAATTCGGGTATGGCTATTCAAGGTCAACCAATGGGTGGTCAAATGCAACAACAAATGGCCATGCAACAAAACAATGCAAGTGGTTATCCTGTACCACCAGCAGGTTATGATAATTATGGAAACCCATACTGGGTAGACCCTAACAATGGACAAGTCACTTACACTGCCCCATCTAGTAATTTGGGAATTGGCCGTGCTGCTCTGCAAGGAATTGGTAAAGCGGCTGCATGGGCCAAGTGGTTAGCATGAGTGACGATAGTAAAAAATTTGGTATGCCTTTTCCCGATGAACAGGGGTTTAAGTCTAATGAATTAAATGTTGATATGATTAAAGAACATCTTTTAGATTGGCTTATAGGATGTTATGATGAGGGGGAAACCATTTGTAATTTATTACCATATTATATGAGTAATATTGAGGAAATTTTTTCTGATAAAGAAAACCCTAATTTAAAGAAAACTAAAGAATATTTGAAAAAAGCATTTAATCAATTAAAAGATGAAAGAATAGATGAAGCAATTCAAAAAAGAATAAAAGATGGTAAATTAAAAGGGGATATAGTAAAAATTAACTTCGTAGATGAAGAATTGAAAGATTGGAAATTTAAAGATATAAATACTCCAAGACCAGAATTTACAGGTGTTAGGAGTCAAGGCCCAGAAAAACTACTAGAAAGAACATTAGATTTTAGAATAGATAAAAATAAATGGGAAGAAATGGAGTATAAAAATTCTAATGTAGAATTTAAAGAAAATATTTTTTCTTTTACGGCTCAACCCAAGTCAACAGTTCAAAATTTTTTAGAAAGTGAAATAGAAAAAATGAAACCTAATTTAGAAATAAGGTGGGGAAGAAGCAACAAAGCAAGTGTACCGTTAGCATCGGTTAATTTTGACAATAAATATAAGTTTGAAAAAGATGTAAAAAACGAGTTAAAAGATGCAGACAATGATGCACAAAAAATGCAAATTTTAAAAAGAATTTTTAATGGTGTTGGGTGGTTTGAAAAATTAAAAGATGAATTTTGGACTAGTGATGTTGGTACTGTAAGTAATGCAGATTATTTATTGAATCCTTTTATTATTTTTGAGTATGATATAAAAATAGAAGTTAAAGATAAGGATTTATTAGGTGAAGTAACAATTACCGCAGACCCTCAATTAGAACTTATTAGTTTTCAACCAACTAGAGGAGAAACTTTGAAAGAACCTACTGTGGAAGAAATGCTTGCCCCTAAAAGTAAACAAAAACCACAATTAGATTATGCAGGACAAGAACAAGTATCTAGAGGTAAACAAGAAGAAGGGGCTGAAGATATGGAAATCAAATATGATTTGTGGAAACACTTAAAAGAAAACATCAAAACATTAGAACGATACATTAAGGAGGCTACCGCATGAAATATATATCACCATCAGACAGAACAGCAATAGCCCCTAATTATACTACTGGAGATGGTTATTATACAACTGATACATTAATAGCAGCAATGTTACAAATACCTGCTTTCAGTTCTTCAACTAATCCTACCTCAGCAGAAATAGGTACAATAATAAAAAATGTAGAAGATAGGATTGATAGTATTACTGGTTCATCTTGGCGACCAATAATTTATAGAGATGAATATCACAACTTTTCTTTTTCAAGTAATGTTATAGGAATACCTACTGATTTTGTTGATTATGTAGGATTTGTCCAATTAGATAATCCACATATTCGTAAACTTATAAGATTAGAAATTTATCAAGGGAATAATTATTTAGATTTAGCGTCTGCTACAGCCACAGTAAATATGGATGATTACACTTCTATGGTTGGTGGAACAACTCAAATTAATCTTAAATTACCTAATAATGGATTAGTATTTAATTTGTTAGCAGGTACTACTAATTCAAGGTTTGATTCAACTTATGGAAACCAAACTGCGGCAGAAGAACTTGTAGCATTAATCAATGAAACATTTCCTGCTAACACATCAACATTAACAGGGGCAACTGCCGCAAAAGGGCAAACAGATTCTACTGGTGCTAAACAAGTATCAGACTTTTTTTATGCTACATTAGATTCTGAAAATAATAACAAGGTTATAATTTCATCTCTATTACCTAGTGATGATGGGGCTAATTGCTCAATTTATCTTAATGGTAGTTCTTCAACAACTTCTGTTCATGGTATAACAGTTACAGAATTTACCGATAAAGAAGAA
>VTLG01013787.1_pt1 | contig 11088 bp, 2 predicted proteins | sample 4694571 | NCBI WGS metagenome assembly VTLG01 (sample SAMN12604809, study PRJNA352737) | marine metagenome | biome: ENVO:00000447; feature: ENVO:00000209|ENVO:00000569|ENVO:01000036; material: ENVO:00002151; isolation source: viral sequences binned using virsorter ... | reverse complement strand
GAAGCTTATTGCTGATCATGCTCACTTAATAAAAAGCATTGAGCTTCAGAGAGATAACGAGATAGCTTTAGCTAACTTTAAAGATAAGAATAATTTAAGGAACTGGCATCAAAAACTAAAGATAAATAGTTTTGCTCATAACGAAAAGATGAAGGAGTACTTCAAGTCTGAACATCTATATTATGACGCATTAACAGCTGGTAAAGAACAGTTCAATCAAAGAAATGAAGAAACATATGCTCAATTCGCTTATCAAAATGAAGACAGAATACTTGAAACTATAGTTGCTAAAAGTAATGCCTCAGCTACCAGTCAAACTGGAGCGAGTGCTGTATCTGAAGCACAAGCAGTAATAGCTAACAATGGTAGAGAGTTAGGAATTCTTCAAAGGAATTTGTTAAGTGCTAACAGGGAATCACGTATGCAGTTTAAGGACTTCGTACGAAATGCCGAGGCAAGTCGAATGATAAGACCTACCAAAGCACCAGACCCACTTAAACCACTTAAGACTCCGATTGCTAAATACCAGATGCCTAGACCTCTAGAGGACTTTGACTTTGGTCCTAAACCAATAATGGGTATGTCATCAACACCTAAACCAAGTTTGTTTGGTGGAGCATTAGGAGCTGTTTCTTCCGGTTTCTCAGCCTATAACGCAGCGGGGGGTTCAAACTTTGGAGCTGATTGGTCATCTTTCACTAAGTCAATCGGAGGTTCAACCGTCTCATAATTTTACATAAACAATGGCAAGCAAAATCACACCTCAGCTGCAAGCAGTTGGGAAAGGTTTCAGCAACATAGATCCCGGCTACTCTAAGTTGACCCGTATGCGGGAAGACTCCGATAGAAAGGTTGCTCAACTTACTGAGCAAGAAAGAGATCGGAGAGAAAGGGATCTACAGGCTGAAGCTGACGTTGAAAGGGTAATGGCTACTCAGAGAGCCAACATGGATGAGGTAAATAGTTTTGGAGATAAGATATATACTAAACAGAAGGAAGCGTTAGCAGTTAACAAAGAGACCTTTAAAGATAACTTCACTGCTGAACAGAAAAGAGATCAAGCTAAGGCAGACGCGAGGGAAAACTGGTTAACTGAAATCATCCCTTCCTTTGCTAAGACCATGGAAGCTGGTAGGAAGAAGAAGTGGGATCAAGATCAAAAAGATAGCACAACTTTCTGGTTACAGTACGGTATCTCTCTAGAAGATCAACAGAAGATTGATTTACTAGAAGAACACCAATGGGCTAAAGGAGAAGAGTTAGAACAAGTAGCTGATGAATTAAGACTTAATGGTTTCACTCTTGAAGAGGAGATGTATGTTCGTCACCAGAACAGTGCATCTGACTATGGTCGAGCTAAAGCCTATTCAATACAAGCTGGTAATAAATTCTTTGACTGGGCTAAACAGCAACTTCCAAAAATGGAAGCTGATACTGTTGAACAGAAACAAGCTGCAATGGTTATACTGCAGCATAGATATCTAGAAGCTCATAATCTAAATAATGTAAGTGCTGATTTCTTGGAACCTATGTTCCAGCAAATGAGAGCAGCTACGGATAAGATTATTAATGGTGCGACCAGAGCGAGGTCTATTGAGTTAAGTAAGGAAAGATCCTTACAACATCTACAAGTATTATCTACTGCTTACAATACTGAAACTGGAGGACAAGCTCTCAATAACTTCTTCCTACAGAAGACAAGAGAAGTAGATGTCAATGGTCAAAGTCTTTCTCCTACTGAAGCCAAACTAGCTGTTTTCAAGGCTGCTTATAACATAGATCACTTCCCTAGTGATGCGGAAGTTTATAAGTTATTTATGGAGACAAAGATGCTCCATATGAATAAGTCATGGGGTGAGGGTAATCCTGATCTCATGAGAGACTTGATGCACCAGAGAGGGATTCAAAGAGAGAATAGGAAGTCAGTTTCAAAAGCAGTATTAGATGCTAGGAAAGCAGAAGAAAGAAAGACATTTAAAGAATTCCTAGATGATCCAGAGCGTTATAACGGTGATGCAAAAGTTGTTCAACAAGGTATAGATCAACTATTTAAGAGTGGTCATACAGTAGAAGAGCTTGCACCGTTCATGGTTTACTTAGACCAGAGTGTCCAAGGTAGAGCTGATGGTGATTACTGGAGAGGACATATTAATGACTTAGCTGAAAAGAATTTATTATCTACTGAAGATCTCACAGGTCCATATGTGCCCAGAGATTTAAAGCTGAAGTACTGGTCTAAAGCAGTTCAGAATGATGAACTATATTCAACCATAGATCTGAAAGGTATTAAGAAGGATCTCAGTGGAGCATTAAGAGAAGCACTTAAAGAAGATAGTCTAACTACTGCATTACATAGCAGTCATGCAAAAGCATTACACAGTGCAGAGCTAGAGTTTAGAAAGGAGTTCTTAAGGAATGGTGGTGATGCTGATAAGGCATTACAGAACATAGAACTTAAGATCAAGAATGGTACAGGGAACTATAAGGTTATAGAACCAAGTCAACAAGAGATAGCAAATGGTGTTACATCATTCTTTGCTTCTTTCACTCCCGGTAATCATGACAATGCACCTCCTATCTTAAATGTTAATACTCATGCAGAGAGGACGAAGATAAAGCAAAGAGTAGCTAAAGATCCGTCTCTTCTATATCGTGATTTATTAGTTAAACCAAAGAAACTCAAAGAGATAGCTGATGCTATTAGAGAAGGTAGAAACTATCGTCTCCCAGAAGTCTTCTTTGATATATCTAATTGGAACCCAGATAAGATGGGTAGTCCTACAGATATATGGCAGCAACAGTTGAAAGCTGCTCAAGATCTAGGTTATCTGGACAAGATGAATCTAAAGATGGAAGACTTTAAAGGAACCATGTTTAGAGATTCAAAAGATCCATTAGGTAAGCAGATCATACAAACGCTTAGGACTAAAGCTGATTTTAGAAAGGCTTTACAGTACACCTATAAACCTGACTCAGTAAGAGATCCAAAGTATATGTCTCCTCTTGTGGGAGGTACAGTTACTAATACTCTACCAAAGGTTTACACCGAACCTATACCAATGATTTTAGATAACGAAACACAGCAGTTTCTAAAAGATAGTCCTGATTTTGAATACAGAATACAAGAGGGTACAAATGTCGGTGGTTTCTATAGAGTGGAGGTATGATGATTAGCGACGAATTATTAGAAGAGCAAAAACAAATTGCTAAAGAGGGGATGAAGAGGGATGCCGAGGAGGAACTAAAAAGAATCCAAGAAGGCAATACCTACAATGCTCCTAACACATGGATACATGAAGACCCTGTAGATGTTGATTCTCAGGTTATAGAAGAAGCCAACACAGTACTTCAAGGAGGTCAGCTTAAAGATACAGAACCTGTACCTGAGCAAGCTCCTATGCAGCCTAACGAGGGCGGTTTTGCTGAATGGCATAAAGACCGCAAGCTTAATATGAACCCTGCTAACTGGGCTTATATGGCTGGTATGGGTGCATTAGACGTACCCTTTGATGTTATTGGTCTAGTACCCGGTCTAAGTCATATAGACGATAGCTGGGATGAGATGACAAAGTTTGATGATGAGGGAGCAAACAAGTTTAGAAGTGTAGCTAGTTTCTTAATGCCTACAGTTCTATCAGTAAGTAAGTATTCCAAGTTCCTTAATGCTACTAAGCTTACAGGTCTAACAAAAGCAGCTGCTAATGTTGGAGGTGTAGGTTTGATTAACGGTGCTGTAGCTACTATTAGTGACTACGGTGAAGATGCTGAGAATAGATTACTAACTCACCCTGATAACTTCAAACGTTTATCTGAGTGGTATCCAGAGACATTTGGTCCACAAGGTAGATATGCTATTCCAGAGGATCTAAAGACTATTGATGGTACTGACCCAGAGATAAATAAGATGCTGGCTGCTATAGACGAAACTGTCTTAAGTGGTGTAGGTGACTTAATAGGTTATGCCATAAATGCTGGTAAGCCACTTCTATGGAATGTCAAACCATTAGATCTAAAAGCTCAAGCTTGGAAACGAGGAGAGCAATTAAAGAATCTAGGTCGTGAAGCTAGAGATAAGATCATTGATCTTGATCAAGCTATCAAAAGTGGACTATTAGATGATAACCAAGCAGTAGGTGTAGCAAAAGCAAAAGATGATGTTATTAATACAGCTGTCAACTCAACTGAATCAGCTGAAGATTTCGTAACAAGGAATCAGAAGTCTAGGCAAAGAACATTTGACCGTAGAGCACTTCAATCAATAGCTAAAGATCCTAATATCCAAAGCTTTGATCCTAATGTTGCTCAGAAACTTGCACCAGAGGCAAAGCTAACTGCTAAACCAGAGATCCCCGGAGCTGCTGTTAAGAACACACTTGATGTAGCTGCACAAGAGATGGGTGAGAAGTCTAGGAATTCTGTACCTACTAACCCCATAACTGATGCTATGAGGGAATTCGGTTTACAACTAGGTAACTCTTGGTACTTAGTAGATGATATAGCTCGTAAGGTGAAAGCATCCGGGGAGTACATAGACTTCCAAGATAAGTTCCCTAAAGGAGTTAGATCAGACTCTGTGTTTAAGATCTATGAAAAGATCATGAAACCAGATACTGCAGATGCTTTACGTGAACTACTAAATGATCCTGAGTATCTAACAATATCAAAACTACCTGATGAATTTGGTAAGTCTCAGAATGTTCAATGGCTAAACGCAGACGCTACTGAAGCTGCAGCTGTAGCTATCAGTGACTTGCTAGACGTTTATCTAGGTAAAGAAGCTACTGAAACAGCTGCAAGAGTTATGTCTACTCTTGGTAAGGAAGTATCAGCTATCTCTAAAGGTTCCGTTGAGTTTGGAAACCTAATGGATGATGAGGTGGTCTTTAAGAACATCATGGATAGAGTCGAGCTACTTGAATCTCTATATGGTCAATCTAAATATCAAGCTGGTTGGCAACTACAGAACTTAAAGTGGTGGCAACGCTGGTTAAAAGGTGATGCTGCTGAACAGGCTGCTAGAACTGTAGAAGAGTTCAAAAGAAAAGGAATCGAAGAACAATCCAAGATGAAAGCTTGGAGAGAGACTTTGGCATCTGCTAAGAAGACTAATCCAGAGATAGTTAATACATTAAAAGCAGCTTATGACTATACAGATGGTGATGTAGATAGCATTCTCAAGCTAAACAAGTGGGCTCAGCAACAGGTCGATCCTCGTGGATTGATATATAGCAGTGGAGATGGTATGAATCTCTTTGCTAAAGGTGCTTGGGCTGTTACCTATAACAATGTTCTATCTGGTCTATCACCATTAAGAGCAGCTGTAGGTAATGGATCTGCTTTGATACTTAAACCAATCACTACTTTTGCTAGAGCTGGGATGAGTAGCATTTTGAGTAAAAGCACAGAACCTTGGGAACGCGCAATATATCTTCATGGTTCAATGTTTGAGACTACTCGTAGAGCAATGAGTGATGCCATGACTCGTATGGCAAAAGTCCATAGTGATCCAGACTTCATGATGAAAGCAGTTCGTAAGGACTTTGTTATGGAAGAGGATGCTGCTTATGGAATCATTGATGACATGGCAGAGCATTGGCAGAAGACAGGTGATAAAGCAAGTCAGTTTTACTATGGCTGGGCTAAGTTCAACCGTTCTATGGCAAGAATGAAGTGGATGAGAATGGGTATGACAGGTATGGCAGGGGTTGACGCATTTACTGATACCTTCATGGCTACCTTTAACTCCAGACTCAAAGCTTATGATGATATCTTTGGACAAACTGGTAAGACTGTAGATATTAATCAGTTCTCACAAAACCTAAAGAAAGCTGAGATGGCTAACTACCATCAAATGTTTGATAAAGATGGTCTATTAACTGATGCAGCTGCAAAGAACGCATCTGGTGAGGTTGCTTTAAACCTTGATGATGGTATGTCTACTTGGCTAAACGAAGGTTTAGGAAAAGTCCCAGCTTTGAAGACATTAATGATGTTCCCTAGAACTGGTATTAACCAAGTCAAGATGGCTCTTTCCTACACACCTATTGGAAAGATACCCGGATTTAAGAGTAAGTATGCAAAGATCCTACAAGCTGGTAATGATGAAGAGCTAATTAAACAAGCACTAGCTGCACATGGAGTTGACTATGCTAAGACTCCTAATGCTATGGCTATCTATAAACAGCTTAGGGATGAGTATGAAGGTCGAATGATGGTTGGTAGTGCAACTGCAATCATGGGATATTGGTATGCAATGTCTGGAAACATTAGAGGTAATGGACCTGCTAATGCTTCAGAAAGACAGGACTTAATGAGAAAAGGCTGGAAGCCATACACAGTAAACATAGGTGGTAATTGGGTTAGCTATAAAGGCATTCCAATGGTCGAACAGATGTTTGCTTTGGTTGGTGATTTAGCTTATAACCAAACAGCTTTAGGTTCTAACTTAACTACTGACTTCCTAGATAAACTTGGTTGGACTATCTCAGCTACATACCTAAATAACACACCTTTATATGGTATTGAACCATTTATGGCTGTTATGAATGGTGATGAAGCTGCATTTAAGAGACTAACTGCGAACATAGCTAGAGGTGCTTTACCTCTCTCTGGTGCTCATGGTGTAGTAGCTAATGCTATTACTCAGGCACAGAAGGATATCTATGATGATGCTACTGGTTACTTATTAAACACAACTATTGGTAAGGCTGCATTACCTTCTCAGATTGACCACTGGACAGGTGAGAAGATTAATGAAATAGACAACCCTTTACTAAGGATTATCAATGCTGCTAATCCTATTAAGGTACATGGTGGTGAGGAACCTTGGAGACTATGGTTAATCAACAGTGGATTTGATGACATTGGTATTCTTAAAAAGAAATTCAATTCTGATGTTGAATACACTGCTGAGGAAAGACAAGCTATAGGTCGCCTTATGGGTGAAGATCAGCTATGGAAGAAGGTCAATAAGATGATGAATGAACCTAGATGGAACGAAGAGCTTAATAACTTAAGACAAATCATCAATGACCCATCTGCTTCTGCAGCTGACGTTAAACGCTATAAAGACAAACTTCCTGTTTACCAACGTCTAAGGAAGATACTTAGGGACTCTCAACAGAGAGCAGAAGCTAGACTAGCTATGGACCCTAACTATAAGCACTTAGATATACAAGGTACTGGTAGAGCTATCACCAAGCAATACATGCAGAGAGGAGATGTCAAGAAAGCTAAGACTCAATCAGACAAGAATCAAGATAGAATAAAGGAGATATTAAGTAGACCTAGATAACGTAAATTCTTATACGCCCTCTTCGGAGGGCTTTTTTCATGGCATTAACCGAAAACAATCCAACAAATACGGGTGCCACCACTTACCCTTTTACATTTCCATATCTTAAACCCACTGACGTCAAAGTGAGCGTCGGAGGTGTTGTTAAAACATATCTAACTCATTGGGAGTTTGATACACCTACAACTATAAAATTTAAAACTGGCCACGTTCCCGCTGCTGGACAAGGAACAATAAGAATTTATCGGGAAACAGACGACTCAAAACTAGAAGCACAATTCTTTGCGGGATCTGCTATCAAGTCCTCTGACTTAAACGATAACTTTACACAAAACCTCTACGTTACACAGGAATCCAACAACAAAATTGATGCTGCTTGGACCAGTGGTGACGAGACAATTATTAGTTCAGAGCCTTGGGTTAGCGCAGATAACCGAGTCAGCTCAACTGCTGCACAAGATGCACGCATAGATAGCAAAATAGATACAGCTTTAACAACAGATGTTGTAGCTGGAAATAAGATCACTGTTACGGACAACAGTCCCGGTAGTGGTCAAATAACTGTTGGTGTAACAACAGCTTCATTAGTTAATAGTGATATCAACAATGCAGCTGCTATAGCTGGTACAAAGGTTGATCCTAACTTTGGATCACAAAATATAGTAACAAGTGGTACTGCTGCAACAGGTGCTGCCTCAGTAACGGGAAACATAACTGTTTCTGGTACTGTTGATGGTAGAGACGTAGCTGCAGATGGTACAAAGCTTGATGGTATTGAAATAGGAGCAACAGCTGATCAGACTAATGCAGAAATCAGAGCTGCTGTAGAAGCTGCTACAAACTCTAATGTCTTTACAGATGCTGATCATAGTAAGTTGAATGCTATTGAGCCTTCAGCTACTGCAGATCAAACAGATGCAGAGATAAGAACGGCTGTAGAATCAGCTACAGATAGTAATGTCTTTACTGACGCTGATCATTCAAAACTAAATGCAATAGAACCTCTTGCTACAGCTGATCAAACAGCTAGTGAGATTAAAACACTCATAGCTAGTTCACCACTGGATGACTCACATCTAGCAGCTAACTCAGTAGGAGATTCTGAGATAGTTACTGGAGCTTTAGATAATAGGTACTACACAAAAACAACATCAGACGCTAGATATTTCAATATAAGTACAGGTGACACTATTAAAGATGGTGATACCTTCCCAGACAATGACACAACAATAGCTACAACTGCTGCTATCAATGACAGGATTATTGATCTTGTTGATGACGTAGGTGGTTTTGTACCAATAGCAAATGAAACATCTTTTCCTAACGCTAACCCTGACGTTAATAACGGGGCTGGAACTCTTGTATCTATTAAAACTCTCGCAAGCAACCTTACCTCCAATGGATCTGGAGTGGCGACAGTTGCTAACGGCACTGTCGGTAACTCAACAGTCACCATTACTGGTCTAGATAATAGTACAACATATAACTCTGGCTTTGGAATGATCGTAGAAACAACTACGACATTAAATACTTATACATTCCATCGTCTTGTACCAAAGGCAACTGAGGTATCTACTGTTGCTGGAAATATAGCCAATATTAATACTGTTGGAAACAATAACACCAACATCAATACTGTAGCTGGAGCTAATAGCAATATAACTACAGTTGCTACCAACATCTCTAACGTAAATAACGTTGGAGGTTCAATAGCAAATGTAAATACAGTAGCTACTAACATATCTAATGTTAATGACTTCTCTGATAAGTACCGTGTAGCAAGTTCAGCACCAAGTAGCAATAACGATGCTGGTGATCTTTACTTTGATACAAGTTCTAATGAGCTAAGAGTATATAACGGATCAGCTTGGCAAGGTGGTGTAACAGCTACTGGTAACTTGGCTTCATTAGGAGCTAATACCTTTACTGGTGCTCAAACCTTTGTCTCTAGTCAAACCTTTGATGGTAGAGACGTATCAGTTGATGGATCTAAATTAGATGGTATAGAGGCTGGAGCTACAGGTGATCAGACTAACGCAGAAATAAGAGCAGCAGTCGAAGCAGCTAGTGATTCCAATGTCTTTACAGATGCAGACCATACCAAGCTAAACGCTATTGAAGCTGGAGCTACAGGTGATCAAACCAATGCTGAAATTAGAGCAGCGGTTGAGGCAGCTAGTGACTCTCACGTCTTCACTGACGCAGACCATACGAAGTTAAATGCTATTGAGTCTGGTGCAACTGCTGACCAAACCAAGTCAGATATTGATGCACTGAATATTGTTGCTGCTTCTTGTACTGGTTCATCTGGATCTTGTACTGGTAATGCCGCTACAGCTACAAATGCTAATGCTGCTGACACGGTAGATGTTGCTATTAGTGGTGCTAATGCAACTTATTATCCTACTTTTACTGGTAATAACGGTGCTGGACAAGATCTTAGTATTCGGGCGAATGGATATACTTTTAACCCTTCCTCAAACACATTAACAGCAGGGACATTTAGCGGATCAGGTGCAAGTTTAACCAACGTCAACGCAGCAACTATTGATGGAATTGCTAGCGGAAGCTTATTAAGATCTGACACTAATGATAGTACTAGCGGTATTCTTACAATCCAAGGTCATCAATTTCAAAACCATAACAGCAGTAACTTTATCATTGATATGGCTGCCTCTGGTAGTGCTGGATTAGCTCTACGAGACAGTGGTAATAATTTCAGGTTGCAGATGTATGGTTCGTCAGGTGGTTCGTATGGATTCCTAGATAGCCTTTGGGGTAACTGGGATATACAAAAAACATTTGGTGGTGCATTAAAGGTAGATCTTGGTGGAACTCTTTACGAGGTTATTAACACAGGCAACGTAGGTTCTAGTGGTGCGTTAGCTAGTACACAAGTCTTCGCTCAAAGTTTTAGAGGAAGTGATTGGTTTTATCTTAGAAATACAACTGCTGGACTTTATTGGGAAGGTGGTTCTGCTGGTGGTTGGCATTTCTATCCATCAAATACTTCTACGATGGGATTCAGGGCAGGTAGTACAGGTGGTTGCCAGTTACAGCTAAGAACTTCTAATAACAGTACTAGGGGTAGTGTTTATGCTAACAATAATGATGAGATCGGGCTTCTAAATCCAAGTGGTAGCTGGAGTTTAAGGTGTAGCAGTAATAAAAATGTTCATGTCTTTAACGGTCTATTCCCCTATACCGACAACAACATGTATTGCGGCTCATCTAGCAATAGATGGCAACGTGTTTATGCAACTGAGTTCCACGGTGATGGTTCAAACCTAACAAACCTACCTGCTGGTGGTGCTTCATTTACGGCTACTGCTAGTGGTGCTTTGGCTGCTAATAAGGCTGTATTTGTTAATGCAAATGGAACTGTTTCTCAGGTAGATACAACTACTACTCCTTTTCCACTGAATGATGGTCCGTCACATGCGGGTAATACTTGGGTAAGAACTGGAAAAAACGATGGAGCAGTACCTACATACGACGCTACCCACGATAAACTCATAGTCGTTGATACAGGTTATGAAGTAACTTGCATGAACATACATTCTATGGGTTTCCCACAGGGGAATAACTCAATGACCAACCTAAACCATAGTTCTTCAACTACTATGGAGGACTTGTCATGGGGTATTTACAGTCCTGACAATGGATTAGTAGCTGTACTTCTTGGAAGTTATGGTCCGGGTTCTATGAGGCTAATTGAACCGACAAGTGCAAGTGGCACTAATGGTCATGGCATGAATATAAGTAGTGCTCATAATTTCTCAAGCAGCAATGGT
>VTLG01012015.1_pt1 | contig 11089 bp, 16 predicted proteins | sample 4694571 | NCBI WGS metagenome assembly VTLG01 (sample SAMN12604809, study PRJNA352737) | marine metagenome | biome: ENVO:00000447; feature: ENVO:00000209|ENVO:00000569|ENVO:01000036; material: ENVO:00002151; isolation source: viral sequences binned using virsorter ... | reverse complement strand
CTAAAGCAAGGAAATACATCGCCTCTAAAGAATAAGAAATAAGAACCTAACATGTTTTTAAAGCTGCGCTTTGTTTTTAAGTGCAGCTTTTTTTTTATTTGTAATCATATTGAGACTGATCCAATCGTTCTGTAGCCTTTTCTTCAGCTTCTTTTTCAGATAGTCCTTCTTCCATGAATTGCTCCACTAAAGTTTCAAGGTAATTCTGTACACGCCAATCTAAACTCACTGGGATATTTCTCCTGTACTTTGTAAACTATGAACCATCTTACCATGATCAATTAACAAGTTTATCAAAGCCTCTTTAGGCACTGAAACTGTTTTAGTGTTCTCTCTTGCTTTATTAACAACAACGTGCAAAAGATGAAACTGATCATCTGTTGTACTTAACTTCATTCTTACTTTCCTTCTAACTTGTCTACTTTATTTTCAAGTTGTTTAAGTCTGTGCATACCTATGATGTCTAACATTGATTTAGCTACTATCAAATGAATACAACCATTTAAAGATAAAAGTAACACACAACAAACAACAACTTTACTAAAACATGTTCTTTTGTTCATATCTTTCACTTACTATGTCGTGATATCTAACGTATCTATTATATAGGCTATTAGATACTTTACCTATTCTTTTTGATAAACAAAAACAAATATTACCTGTTGTTTTGTAGAAGTATATTTTACATTTATTTATCATTGTCGTATTCTTTCCAAGAGTAATCTTTATTATCCTTTCCTTTAAATGTTTTATAATCTTTATTAAACACATCTACATCAATAAATGATTTTATTGTTGTGTCTAATAGTAACCAAGCATCAGATTCAGTAACATCATTTCTAGAGCATAGCTGCATATGATCTATATAATCTCTGTATAGAGTACTCATTTGACCCATTTTTTTATCCCTTTTGACCTTGACAGGAGCATTATAATCCTTTAGATACACTGTACCGAAACCCATGTCAAGGGGGTAAACGAAAGAAAATGTCCTACCAGAGAAAACAAAACGACCGAAAGAAGGGGTCACGCAGAAGCGTCATGGCGCACAATCTTGAAGACCCATTGTACAGGAAACGTGTTGTAGAATCTAAGCGTAAAAAGAAAACATCTAAAAGATATCCATCTTCAAAATTATTGAAAATGGTAGATGAAGATAATGACGAAATTTACGAATAAGAAAATGTATTGCATTATCTTGCAATACATTTGTGTTAAAAAGGTGTAAAAACATGTCAAAAACAGAGATTATAGTGTGTTTAATGGGTATTTTGATGATTATTGTGTATCTCACCTCTCCCTTCCATTACTAGGACTTATTTTGCTATGATAGAAATCAACGTATCTGAAAAAGTGCTTGACAAAGCGCAAAAGGCAGCAGACATTCTAGGAGTGCTTAACAACTCTATAGCTCAAGGCAGAGGCAACAAAGCTGGCTACGTAGGTGAATATTGTGTTATGAACTATCTTCTGAAGAATGATCGTGATGTTGTTGAAGATAATACTTATAATTATGATTTTTATATTAATACAAAAGATAACAATAAATTAAAGATTGATGTAAAAACTAAAACAACAGGAGTAAGACCTTTAGACTATTACGAATGTTCTGTAGCAGAATACAACACTAAACAGAAATGTGATGTATATGTGTTTACTAGAATACTTTACAGTCTTAAAAAGATTTGGATACTGGGCTGGCTACCTAAACAAGATTACTTTAACGAATCAACATTTTTAAAGAAAGGTACAGTAGATGAAGACAACGGTTACAAAGTAAAAGCTTCTTGTTACAATCTAAAGATAGATAAACTTAATCTTATGGAAAACTTGTAATGGAAGTAACTTTAATAGACAGTATGGGTTCTGATCTTACAGTAGTTAATGCTGCAAGAGTTTCTTTTAACAAAGAATCAGAATGGGAAACCATAACACCCGCTGGTCCTGTAGAAAACGTCTTGACAGAAAAGGACGAACGGCTTATAAACTATCTTGCCAAGCACAATCACTGGACGCCATTCGGGCATTGCTTTCTTCAGTTTCGTATCAAAGCGCCCATATTTGTAGCTAGACAGTTGGTTAAACATCAAGTAGGATTGGTCTGGAATGAAGTGTCAAGACGATATGTTGACGATAAGCCAGAGTTTTTTATTCCTGACGTTTGGCGTAAACGGGCTGAAGACAAAAAGCAAGGTTCATCAAAAAATGGTTCTATCTACTACAATACAGCGCCTTTAATGAAATTTGTTACTGAATGTTATTCTAATATGATTGATTCAGGAATTGCGCCAGAGATGGCAAGAATGATTTTACCACAAAACATGTACACAGAATGGTACTGGAGTGGTAGTTTAGCTGCTTTTGCTAGAGTGTGTTCTTTAAGGACAAAAGATGACGCACAAAAAGAAACTAGATATATAGCAAACAGTATTAGAATAGAATGTAACAACCTTTACCCTGTATCGTGGAAGGCACTTGATGAACATCTTTTATCTTGACGAAGACCCTATACTTGCAGCGCAGATGCACTGTGACAAACACGTAGTTAAAATGATCCTTGAATCTGCACAACTTCTTTCAACAGCGCATCGATTAATAGACGGTGACGAGCTTGCTGATGAACGAGGTCTGTACAAAGCTACTCACAAGAACCATCCTTCTTCAAAGTGGGTTCGTGATTCTTCTGAGAATTATGAGTGGTTGTGGAATCTTTACGATCAGCTTCTTAAAGAATACACTTATCGTTACGATAAAAACCACAAATCAGGTAGACTGCTTCATTCTTTGTGGACGTTTCCAATGGACATACAACACAACGATTTTACGCCACCACCACAATGTATGCCTGACTACTGCAAAGGCTCTGACACTGTTGAAGCGTATCGTACTTACTACGTTGTTGAAAAATGTGATTTTGCTACTTGGAAGAAACGTAACAAACCTGAGTGGTTTAAAATAGAAGAAGTTAACAAAGATAAATCTTTTTGGCACGGGCTAGGGCTACCTGATGAAACACGTACTTGATATTGAGACTGACCATCTTGATGCTAAGAAAATTTGGGTTGTGTGTTCCAAAACAATAGGTAAAAACGAAGTACACGAACACAGAACAAAAGAAGAGTTTCTTTCTCACGGCTTTGATTTTGATAATGATGTGTTTATCGGACACAATGCTGTAGAGTTTGATTTTCCTGTTCTTAAACGTCTTTGGAATGTAGACATAAAGAAAGCTGAAGATACTTTAATTATGTCTAGATTGTTTATACCTGACAGAGAAGGTGGTCACAGTCTTGAGTCTTGGGGTTGTAAACTAGGTATAAGTAAACTCAAATTTATAGACTTTGAGAAACTATCAGAAAAGATGATAGAATATTGTAAACGTGATGTTGAAATAACATACAAAATATATTCTATTCTTACTGAGGAAGGTGCGGATTTCTCGCAACAAAGCATTGATCTTGAGCATGAGATTGCTGACATAATATCTAGACAATCTAAGTATGGTTTTTACTTGAACAAACCAAAGACTTTTGAGTTAATAAACAAGACTCAAAGTAAAGCCAATAGAATAGAGTGTAATATTACTAAGTACTTTCCTCCTAAAGTCAGAGTATTACGTAATGATTTACCTAAGTATACTAAAAAAGGTACTATGTCTAAGGTAGGTTTGAACGGTTTTGACTATAAGGATGTAGCCGGTCCATTTTGGAAGATAGAGTTTCAACCTTTTAACATTGCTTCACACAAACAAATAGTTGAAAGAATGGATGAATCTGGTTGGAAGCCTATTGATTTAACTCCAAAAGGTTCACCAAAAGTAAACGAAACTAATCTTGCTACGTTACCAGAATCAGCACCAGAATCAGTAAAGAAACTTTCTGAATGGAAGATGCTTACTAACAGGTGGAAGACAGCGGAATCTTGGATAGATTCTTTAGGTGATGACGGTAGAGTACACGGTAAGGTGTTTACTCTTGGTGCAGTTACAGGTCGTATGACACACAACAATCCTAATATGGCTAATGTAGTAGCTGTAGATAAACCTTACGGTAAAGAATCAAGGGATTGCTGGTCTTCTCCTAATGATAGTTTTCGTATTGTAGGTATGGACGCTCAAGGTTTAGAATTACGTATGCTTGCACACTACATGAACGATGCTGATTACACAAAAGAAGTTCTTTCTGGTGATCCGCACAATGTTACAATGGAAGCGTTAAACATAAATGATCGTAAACTAGCGAAAACATTTTTCTACGCATTCATTTATGGTGCTTCACCTACTAAACTAGGAAGTATTTTAGGTGTTAGTCCAGTGCAAGGTAAGATACTAAAAGATCAGTTTCTTAGAAATGTACCTAGCTTAGGGGCGCTTTTAAGCAAGGTAGAGGACGCAGCTTCACGAGGGTACATTCGCGGTCTGGACGGTCGAAGGCTGTACGTCAGACACGCTCACGCAGCCCTTAACACGCTGTTACAGGGCGGTGGAAGTATTGTGTGTAAACAGTGGTCGGTCAACATGGACCGCAGCATACGTTCTGAGAAACTGAAGGCTAATCTAGTGAATACGGTCCACGATGAATTGCAGTACGAAAGTCACATGGACGATGCAGAGCGATTAGTTGAACTTTCTAGCTTGACAATCAAAGAAGCAGGACGTATGCTCAAGCTAAGGTTACCAATGGATGCTGAAGCGAAGATTGGAATGTCTTGGGCAGATACACATTAAATGTAAAAAAAGACTTGACAAGACCCGTTTCAACGTGTATAATATTAGAACATTTTACCCTTTAAGGAGAACAAGTATGGATAAAGTTTTGTATGCAACACTCTACTATCCGAGTTTGTATGAAGTCAATGATATGTCACAGAAATATGAAGTTACTTTGGGTAATCTTCACAGTGACACAGTTGACGAACTTGAAAACGCTGGCGTTAATGTACGAATTGGAGAGGGCAAAAAGGAAGATTTTGAATCTTTTATTGTTGCTCGTTCTAAGTTTCCTATTAAAGTTTTGGATGCAGCAGGAAATCCGTGGAACCCTGATGTACGAATAGGCAATGGCACTTATGCCAAAGCTTCTATTCACACTTATCCTTATAACTACAAAGGAAAGAAAGGCGTTGGTATTGGTGTTAACGCAGTTATGGTTCTTGAGTTGCAAGAGTACAAGCCTAACAGCATGTCTCTTGATCCAGAGCCACAGTATTTTAACACCAGTGTTCTTGAAACGATTGAAGACCGCGAATTGATGTAAGTCTAAGTGGGGTAACTCTAACCGTGAGTTACAGTATCCATAGTGAGGGTCAGCATTGCTGCGGGAATTGGATACAAATTGATAGAAGAATCACTCTTCTATTTTTACTAAAAGACTAAGACATCCTGAGTACGATGTAAAACTGCTCAAGTTTTTTTGGTTCCGTAGCTCAACAGGATAGAGCAATAGACTTCTAATCTATAGGTTGTAGGTTCAAGTCCTACCGGGACCACCAAAATAAAGAGGGAGTATGTAAAATTGTCATATTGTGATAATCGTGATCGAACAGAATATCTCAAAGAATGCAATTCGCGTCTAAAAGTTAAGGAACGTAAAAGAGAGCGTGAAAGAAAAAACAGAAGTACACCAGAATTTAAAGAAAAAATGAAAAAAAGAATGCACGCTTTTGAAAGACCTTATTTTAATAGGGCTTTAAGCCAAATGAAAAGGCGAGCTAAAAAGAAATTTCCTGATAAACTTTTTAACGTAACTATAGATTATTTAGAAGAAATTTTTCCTCATAAAGATTTAAGATGTCCTGTTTTAAATTTTCGATTAAAAATAAACCCTAATGGTCGGGGTTCGTCACCCTATTCACCCTCACTTGATAGAATTAATAATGATAAAGGCTATGAAATAGGAAATGTTATTTGGGTTTGCAATAAAGTTAACATGATTAAGAATTTTTCTACACCAGATGAAATTATTAAAGTAGGAAAGTTTTACAAAAAGTTACTTGAAGAAAGGTCTTTAGAATGACAGTTGAGAAAACAATTCATACTTTAATACCTGATATAAAGAATCTTATATCTGAAGGTAAGACTGATATAGATGAAAATAATATAGACATCTTTCTTAAAGCTATTACTAGTGATTTAAAGAATTTTCTTGATCCTAAAGAGAAGTCTCGTTCTGGTTATCTTCGCATGTCCAGCATAGGCAGAGAAGACAGAAAGATTTGGTACGATGTACACAACAAAACACAAGTTAAACATCCTCCAGAGTTACTGTTAAAATTCTTTTATGGTAATATAGTAGAAGCTTTGATGTTGTTTCTAGCTGCTGAATCAGGACACAAAGTAACTAATCAACAAGAAGAGGTAAAGATAGAAGGAATTACAGGTCACATTGACGCTATGATAGACGGTGCTGTTGTTGATGTTAAGTCTGCTTCTACTCGCGCTTTTAGAAAATTTAAAACAAAAACACTTTTAGGAAATGATCCTTTTGGATACATTGGTCAAATCAGTGGTTACATGGACGCAAAGAATGTTCTTGAAGGTGGCTTTCTTGCGTTTGACAAAAGCACTGGCGATATCACTTTTATGATGGTCGATGAGTTGACGAAAATAAACGCTACGGATAGAATAAAACATTTGAAAGAAGTTATTTCGCTTGACAGTCCACCTGAGAGATGCTATGAACCTGTACCTCTCGGAGTTCAAGGGAACTATACATTAAGCACAGGCTGTTCCTATTGTGATTATAAAAATATATGTTGGAAAGGTGCTAATAACGGTTCTGGACTACGAGTGTTTCAATACTCTAACAGTTTAAAATATTTTACTCACGTTGAAGTAGAACCAAGAGTAGAGGAAGTTACTAATGAGTTATGAAAGTAAGTACGAAAAGACTCACCAACCTTGTGCTGATTGTGGATCAAGTGATGCCTTAACAATCTACAAGGATGGTGGGACTTATTGCTTTTCTTGTGGAAAAGCTAGTTTGCCAGATAGAGACACTTCTGATATTAGAGTTGTAGAGAACAACAATCTAACTTTAGGAGATGTGTCTGCAATAGAACAAAGAAGAATACACAAGGAAACTTGTATTAAGTATAATGTTATGCAGAAGACTGTCAAAGGCAAGTCTGTGCATATCTATCCTTATTACAACTCCGGTGGTTTTCACATTGCAAGTAAGATACGATTTGTTCCTAAACATTTTTTGATAGAAGGACACATTGCTAAGACAGGTTTCTTTGGTCAACAAGCTTTTGGTAAAGGTGGAAAATACATTACCATTTGCGAAGGCGAGATAGATGCTTTGTCAGCTTATCAAATGTTTGACAGCAAGTGGCCGTTTATATCTGTTAGAACAGGTGCAGGATCAATTGAGAAAGATATCAACGATAATTATGATTTTCTTAACAAGTTTGAGAACATAATTATATGTTTTGATAATGACGATGCAGGAAAGATTGCAGCAAAAGTAGCTTCTGAGTTACTTGCTCCTAAAGCTTCTGTTGTTCGTATGAGGTACAAAGACCCTAACGAGTATTTGTTAAAAGGTAAGGTAGCTGAGTTTAAACAGGATTGGTGGAACGCTGAAAGATACACACCGGAAGGTATTGTGTCAGGAGATAGTCTTTGGGATGAGTTGTTAAAAGGACCAGAGAAGGCTATTGTTCAGTATCCTTATAATGGCATTAACAAAGCTACTTATGGTTTAAGAAGCGGAGAGCTTGTTTGCATATGTGCAGGAACAGGTATTGGTAAATCTAGTTTTATGAGAGAAATATGTTATCATATTATATCTCACACAGATAACAATGTTGGCCTTTTGTTTCTTGAAGAACCTATCAGAACTACAGCTAAAGCTTTGATGGGCGTTCACTCAAGCAAGAACTATCATCTTCCTAATGCTGAATACACTATGGAAGAGTACAAAGATGCTTATGACAACACTGTAGGAAGTGGAAGAATATTCTTCTTTGATCATTTTGGTTCTAACGCAATTGAGAACATTACAAACAGAATAAGGTACATGGTAAAGATACTTAAATGTAAGTACATTGTTCTTGACCACATATCTATTCTTGTCAGTTCTCAAGAGTTTGGAATGGATGAAAGAAGAAACATAGATCAGTGTATGACTAAGCTACGTACTCTTGTGCAAGAGCTTGACATTTGTCTTATCATTGCAAGCCATCTAAGACGAACTCAAGACGGTTCACATGAAGAAGGTAAAGAGTTGTCATTGAACCACCTTAGAGGATCGCATTCAATTGGTCAGCTAAGTGACATTGTACTTGGGTTGGAACGCAACGGACAAGCTGATTGTCCTGTTGAAAGAAACACAACAAAAGTACGTGTCATTAAGAATAGGTTCAGTGGAATAACTGGTCTTTGTAGTACTTTGTTCTACGATACAAATACAGGAAGACTGAATGAAGTTTCTTCTGAAACCAATATTGCAAACCATGTGAACGATGTTAAAGATAACGAGTTAATGTAACATGCCTATTTATGTTCAACAAAAAGTTCTTCCAGAAGATGTTCTCAACAACAGTAACGTAATGTTTGCGTATTTGGAAAACGACAAAAAATCTGGAGGAACTGCGTTAGCTATTTTTCTTAGAGATTCTGAACAAGGAATAGGTTTAAGATTAAAGAAAGCTCACGGTGATCAGATAGGATGTTACTGGGACGATAAGGAGTTCAGATACAACACAGATAAGATGAAAGAAGATATAGGAAGTTTGGAAGATTTCTTAAAGAACAACGGAACTGCTGTATTTGCAAAAGGAGATTTTGATTCCTATAATGAAGATAGGTTTCTTGAGATATCTCCACGTTCTTACAAGTACTTTAAAAATAGAATAACCAAACTTCTTCGTATCTACAGACCGTAACATGGCTAAAAGATATAAAGACTATAGGTTTCGCTCTTTGTTTGAAAGAGACTTTGCTCGTAATCTTGAAGATAGAAATATAGATTACGAGTACGAAACTAAGAAACTGTCTTGGATTCCAAAACCTAGAGTTTATACTCCTGACTTTTATCTTCCAGACTATGATCTTTATATAGAAACTAAAGGAAGGTTTACGTCTTCTGACAGGGTAAAACATCTTCGTGTAGCAGATCAACATCCTGACATTGATCTTAGGTTTGTGTTTATGACACCGTTTAACAGACTTTCAAGATCATCTAAAACAACGTATGGTGATTGGTGTACTAAGAATGGTTTTACATTTTCTAAAGAAAGGATACCAAAAGAATGGATGAAGAAGAAGAAGAGATAAGAGAAATTCTTGAAGATGAGAGAAAGGATTTAAAGCCTAACAGAGTGTATATTATTCTTGAAGATATTGAAAAAAATCCTTTAAGAGAGAACGCACTTTTTACAGAATTAGATGAGGAAGAAGAAGTTGATAATGGTTATTTCAATGTAAAGGTTATTGATACAACTAAAAATAGTGATCCAAGAGAATCAATGTCTTTTATAATTTCTCAAGGACTCTTTTGTATACTTCAAGAATCTTTGATGGAAGTTTATACGAAAGGTTCTCAATATATTCTTAATCAAATGGGTGATAATGTTGTAGACCTTTTACCCAATTTGTTGAACAAAGCGAAAGGACCGCCGAATGGCAGCGGATACCATTAATCATCCTAAACATTACAACATGCAGGGGCTAGAAGCTATTGATATCATTCAAGCTTCTATGACTGATGAGGAGTTCAGAGGTTACCTAAAAGGTAACATTTTAAAGTATCTTATAAGATACAAACATAAGGGAAAACCAGAAGAGGACTTGTTAAAATCTTCTTGGTATCTTAACAAACTTACGGAGGGAGTAAAATAAATATGTTGCCAACAGATTATCAAAACTTTATACATCTATCTCGGTACTCACGATGGATAGATCAAGAAGAAAGAAGAGAAAATTGGAAAGAAACTATTGATAGGTATCTGTCATTTATGTCAGACCACCTTAAAGACAATTACAACTATACTATTCCAGATGATATGTATTCTGAAATAGAAACTTCTATGTTAAATCTTGAAGTTCTAGGTTCAATGAGAGCATTGATGACTGCTGGTCCTGCTCTTAAAAGAGAGAACATTGCAGGGTATAACTGTTCTTATCTTCCTGTAGATTCACCACGATCTTTTGATGAGTGTTTGTACATTCTTATGAATGGAACTGGTGTAGGTTTTTCAGTAGAACGACAATATGTCAACAAACTCCCTACAATTCCTGATACTGACTTTGAAAGTTCTGATGATCTTATTTCTGTTGCAGATTCTAAAGAAGGTTGGGCAAGAGGGTTACGTGATCTTATTTCTTTTTTATATACCAATCGTATTCCTAAAATAGATACGTCAAAGATTAGACCGGCTGGTGCTAGACTTAAAACTTTTGGTGGACGAGCTTCTGGACCTGAACCTCTTGTTGATTTGTTTGACTTTACAATTAACACGTTTAAGAAAGCTAGAGGTCGTAAGTTAACGTCAATAGAATGTCACGACATTATGTGTAAGATTGGACAGGTTGTTGTTGTAGGTGGAGTGCGTAGGTCTGCACTTATATCTTTGTCAAACTTAACCGATGAACGTATGCGTATGGCTAAGAGCGGAGAATGGTGGATAGACAATCCTCAAAGAGCTTTGGCTAACAACTCTGTTTGTTACACAGAGAAACCTGACATTGGTATCTTTATGAAAGAATGGTTGTCACTGTATGAAAGTAAAAGTGGTGAACGTGGAATCTTTAATAGAGTTTCTGCAAAAGAAAAAGCTTCTTCTAATGGTAGAAGAGATGGTGATATAGATTTTGGAACTAATCCTTGTTGTGAGATTATTCTTAGACCTTATCAGTTTTGTAATTTGTCAGAAGTTGTTTGTCGCCATGATGACACTATAGATACATTGTTAGATAAGGTTAGGATTGCTACAATTCTAGGAACATTTCAAGCTACGTTAACTAACTTTAGTTATCTTCGTAAAAGGTGGAAAGATACAACAGAAGAAGAGAGATTGCTTGGTGTGTCACTTACAGGAATTATGGATTGTCCTGCTGTTTACAATGCGACAGAAGAAGAACTGC
>VTLG01008525.1_pt1 | contig 11089 bp, 10 predicted proteins | sample 4694571 | NCBI WGS metagenome assembly VTLG01 (sample SAMN12604809, study PRJNA352737) | marine metagenome | biome: ENVO:00000447; feature: ENVO:00000209|ENVO:00000569|ENVO:01000036; material: ENVO:00002151; isolation source: viral sequences binned using virsorter ... | reverse complement strand
CGCAATATATAAGTCTGGACTACGTGCCCGGTCTTAGTGTTACGATTCGAATAGGTAGCAATAACTACAATTGGTTTATCATCCAATAAGCTAGGCCCGTTGTAAATGATAGCTGACTTCATAAAAAATTCGGGGGACCGAAGTCCCCCGCCTCCCTTGGTACGGTTTAAGTGTACTTGAAAAAGTTTGTCATCCGCTCGGCTTTTTCTTCGGCGGCTTGTCTGCAATTGGCTTTCCACGCGGCTTTTAAATCGGGATCTTGCAGATTTTTAATGGTCTTTTCGGCGAAGTCTAAGCTTACTTCTAGAAGTAAACCGTCGTCGCCGATCCAATTGGATTTAGGTTTAATAGTCATCGTTCTAATTCCTTTCGTAATAATTAAGAACACTTTTATTATGCATATATCCAACAAGTATACAACAACTAAATAACAATTCTTTAAAATTTTTTTTGTAGATCCGAGTCGGATCCGGCAAGCCCTGCGGCCCTGCGGCCCTGTGTTTTTATATTCAAAAGCCCTGCGGCCTTGCGGCCCCAGGGCTATCGAAAGGAAATGCCCTGTAACCCTGGGCCAGGGATTAGTTATTTACCACAGCATGGACACTTGTCTTTCTTTAATATGGTTAGCCGGGTGCTTATCGAGGTAGTTGTTCGATCAATAATCCAGGCTAGACAATGGATAATATCTCCGCGTTTGCCTGTGCCCTCGAATTTATTCATGAATGAGAGGATGAAATCATCCTCTTTCTTTTCCCACGGGAGAGACATTCTAACCCAACTAGAACGAATCTGATCATCCCATTGGTTTAAGTTTAGTTCTCGGACAAGTCTTTTACCGTATTCCAATGCACGTTTAAACTCATCGTCATAGTCCCAAGTGCCTTCGATTACAGGGTGCCCGTTTCTGTATTCCCCTGTTCTATATACCCTAGGTTTTATTTTCATAGTACCGCAGCTCCGTATAGTAAAAAGATTCCGGCGAATAGTATTAGGAATATTAAAATCCCTTTCATTAGTTCTCGTATCATAAGTCACTATCCTCTAGCCAATTAACTGCCAGACTTTTAAATAAATAGCCGTTGCTTGTAAGTTCACGTAACACAGTTCTAGTTTCTATGTGATCTGCCATGATACTAGCAACAAAGTCTTTATCACAGTTCTCTAGCATCCAGTGCATCATGTCACGACGTTCATAGTCGTGAGTCGCTTTCTTAAATTCTTCGAGTGTTAACTTTTGCATTGTATTTCCTTTCTAATTGAACAGTTTGATTGTAGCCTGGTTGTTGCCAGACTACAAGTGTTTTATTATGCGTTTTCTATTGCTTTGAGAGTGGCTTTTGCACTTCTGGCCAAACCAAAAACCCATTGGTCAAAACCGCCTATGTCCCACATATGAGAATAATAATCTGCATCGGCTCTTAACTCTCTTAAATGAGGGTCATCAGCATTGACCCAGACATTACGACTATTTTCTTTGACAACTGTAGGCGTGTCTAATTCGCGTTCTTGGTGATCTTCAAAAAATCGTTTTGGTAGTTTTATTAATTTAGTCATTGTATTTCCTTTCGTAATGGTTGGGGGCTTTCGCCCCCAGTTGGTTATTTAGTTGATGGTTCGAACTTGTTGTAAGATCTTATCTCAATATACTTTTCCCAACTTCTAGGATAATTGTCTTTCCACCATGATAAGTCAGGAACAATCTTTCTTGTTCTAGAAAACACCCACATGCCATAACCTTTTTCTACTGCTTCGGTTTCTAGTTTGGCTAGTGTTTCACCAATTTTTCTAGCTTGCTTTTCTAGCCTGCTTTTCTTGGCTCTAAGATCTTCGATCTTCTCAAGTGTTTCTTGTTTATCCATTTTGTTTCCTTTCTAGTTAAACTGTAACAACTTGTTACAAGTAACAAGTTAATACCTATCTACAATTATTCAAGTACTAATCTACAAGTATTCTACAAAGTGACCCTACGTCACTTTAGGGGTTACTGTGCCGCATTGCGGCGCAAATGCTGCACTGCGGCGAGGGGCCTCCCCCATATATAAAGAGTGCATAGCACACATGTGTGTCTATAATATTAGTATTGTAAATTCATTCGGGGGTAATTCCATTGGGCAACAAGTATTCAACAACTAGGTTCCCTAGGCCCCAGAAAAAATTACGGGTGTATTTTCATTCGGGTTTATTGTAAAGTGATCCCAGAACCAAGGAGCGGGAACGGATGTCGGAGAACAACAGGCACAAGCGTGTAGCTTCGCAGATGGCGGAGCGGTATGGTGTTGATCCAGAAATATTTAATCGACTGATTACGAGGGAGAGCAGTTGGAATCCTAATGCGAAGGGTTCTGAGGGAGAGATTGGATATACGCAGATCATGGCTGCGACGGGTATGAATCCGGGGTTTGGTGTAACGCCGATCAAGGATCGGAGTGATCCGATTGACAATTTGAGGTTTGGTGCTGAGTATCTTGGTGCGTTGATTGAGTACTATGACGGGGATTATACCAAGGCATTGATGGCGTATAACGGTGGTGCGGGGAACGTGGACAAAGGCAAGGTATCGAATGCGGCACAGAAGTACGCTGCGGAAGTTATGAGCGGGAAGGAAGTTCCCACGAAACCAAAACCTCGGCCCACGGGTCTTGTACCGCAGGCGGAAGACAAGAAGGGAATGGATGCGATTAGCAAAGGCATTGAGGCTTTGTTTGCTCCGAAGAAAAAGTTGCCATTGAAAGCTCCGCCTCGTATTCAGAGGTTTAGGAGAAGCGGTCGGATGAGTCCGTTGAGTGGTGCGGGTATTCCAGGTTTGGGAAACATTAGAAGGTATTCGACCCCTGGTGGTATAGAGAGTTTGTATCGGGATAAGTGATGGAGTATTCGACGGCTACGGTTGCTGATTCATTGGACGTGACGCATATTTGGAAGAGATTTCAAGAGGAGAGTAGTCAGTCTTACGTTGATTTTGACTGGGACAAGGCACATGAACAGGTTTTATCTTGGATTAAGGATGAGAACTGGGAGATATTTTTAGCGCGGAAGGGTAGGGAGTTATGTGGGACGTTGATTGGTGCGGTGACCACGTATCCTTATTCAAAGGCACTTATCGCGGGGGATTATATATGGTACATTATACCAGAGTCTCGAGGTGGGATGACAGGAGTTCGTTTAATGCGTATGATGGAATCGTGGGCTAGGGATCGAGGAGCGGTATCGATGGAGACGGGATCTACGTCTGGGATTGACAACCGTGCTAATGGATTGATGGAGCGTTTGGGATTTTCCCCTGTTGGCATGTTAATGCGGAAAGGTTTGTGAGATGGGCGGTTTTTGTAGATCTATAGGAATAGATACCACTCCTAAAAACAAAGACAAGGATGACAAACCGAGCGGCGTAGGTGCGGGGAATAAGTTATCTGACGGGAGCACCAGTTTAGGTTCTGTATCTGCGACGGGTCAGTATGCGGGGGATGGTTTTGAGTTTAAACAGAATCCTAACACCAACGCACTGACGCGGGTATATACGGGTGCGAACAAGGATGCCGGATTAGGCACTGACGTTAAGATGGGTGGCACATCGGACAAGAAAACCAAGGAAGCGATTGCGAAGATTTCGTTGGACGAGGGGACAGCGTTTGCGGCGTCACCAGGATCGGCAACGGATGGGAATGTTCTGAATTTATTAACGGACGGCACTACTGGAGCTAGTGACAGTTATGCGGCACAGGTTGGTGCAACTGATTTCACGCCTGCTGTGACGTATGATTCTACGAAGACGGGCGCGGCTAACGACCTATTACGTGAGCAACCAGAACCAGAACCCCCTGCACCTATAGAACCTGTGACTCCTGTTAGTCAGGGCGAGGCGGGGCGCGGTGGTCCAGATTCAGCGGCACCTACATTTACATATGCAGCCGGTGTAGATCCTGAGATGGAGATGCTCGTTTCGTTACTTAACACTGCCCCTCAGACATTGAGCGCAGGGGAACGCTTAATGGCGCAGCAGTATCAGAGGGATAAACAAGCAGGAGTTTCTCCGACAGATGGGGTGCAGGTTGCAGACGCAAGTCCTTTTATGAGTCAAGTATATAGTGAATTGGCCTCACCCTTTTCATTCTTGCCACAGGGAGTTAAAGATGCCTTTGGTAATTTCGCTGTGGGTGTTCCTAGAAACCTTCAAGAAGGAGTCCAAGGTGCTGCTGATTACTTTTATAACACAGCGCCTCTTAGCACCTATGGCTCTGGAATAACTAACCCTGGTTTTATTCTCGCTGACGAAATATCAAAATACTTGATGCCAGAAGAAGTAAAGACAGATCGTATTCTTTCTCAAGATGTAAACAGAGACCCTAGCGCGGGTGTTCAAGGTGGACAGGCACTTGCAAGTGGTTTTGGATACGTTGCAGATACACTTGAGGATTACCTTAACCCTGGTAGCCAAGCGGTAGTCACTGGAGATAGGTTTAGTGATTTAAATGTTGTGGACGCACGAACTGGTCAGAATCTTTCAGGCGGGGATGCTGTTTCGGGTTTAATTAATCTAGGTGCGGGTGAAGGGCTTGCTGACACAGGGGTAGACATCCTGATGGGTTTGAACCCTTATACAAGGGGGCTTTCTGCTGTTATCAACGCGGGTGAACAGCTTACAGGACTCGAAGCAGGAATCTCTGATCAAATAGACAACGCTTATGTTGCGGGTCAGTTAGACGACAACCCCATGTTTCAGAGAGCATTAAAAGCTCAAGATGGAAATGTTGACAACGCACTGGCTGTGCTGAAGAACCTTTCTTATTCGGCTGATGTAGGAGGAGTTCCGGCATACGCACTGACAGCCGCTTCAGGTGCGGTAGATGCTGCATTACCCGGACCGAAGGGAGGAATTACTGGTCTTGCAAAAGAAGGGGTAAAAAGAGCGGGTGTAGAAGGAGGTCAAGGAGCTTTTGAAAGTGCCACAGCGATCAACGCGGTAAATAGCGCACTAGGAACAAACTTTGATCCCACGGCAAATATAGCGGGTGCGGCAACAACTGAAGCAATTGCGGGTGCCACAGGTGCAGTTGTAAGTCCATTTGTTGGTACAAACCAGACAGCAAGTCAGAGAAGATTTATTCAAGACTCAGCATTAGGCAACCAAGCAGCAATGCAACAAGCTGCGGGAACCCAAGGGATAGCATCGTTTGCGCCTGGGCCTGTTAATCAAACAGCGGTTGCAACTCAGCCTGAAGCTATGACTACGTCACCTACTATATTCAATCCTAATCTTTCACAAACAGCGGGTGAGCTTGCTCAGTCCAATGTTCCAACGTCCTATGACATAGAGCAAGATAGAGTTGCAGGATTATTAGAGGGGCCGCAGGCACTAGACTCTTCGGCATCATCGCTCGATGTGATTGCAGCACAGCGAGTTATAGAAGATCAGATTCAACAAACGGGCACAGTATCTCCACAAACTATATCTGATTTACAAGCGGCGACTGGACTGTCAGAAAATGATTTGAATAGTATAGCTGTAAATGCAGCACTTGGCATATCTAGCGATCAGGCTGTTCCGACATCTGCAATTCAAATGTTTGATCAAGCAGCCGCACCTTCTACAGATCCTAGTATAGATACTGTTGCTCCGTCGTTACCTACGTTTAATGTTGCGGGAGCACCTGGACAACCAGTTCTACCTGCGGGAGTAGACACGTCACCGATAATTCCTACTAGATCAACAACACCAGACATTCCAAGGATTGATGTCGCGGGACTTGGATCTTTACAAACAGATTTTGTACCGAACATTGATACAGCGAGTTTTCAACAAGGAACTGATGACACAACCGCAGAAGTACAACTTCCTGCTGCAACGGACGGTGACACACTCCCTGCTGCAACGGGCACTGAAGTTATTATTGATGACGACGGTTCAGCAAGACAAGTTGGTGGTTTAGAGGGCGAGATCCTCGGGCCAGAGATTTCTACTGAGGTTAATCCAGAAGAAGACACTGGTGTTACAATAGACATGGAGGCAACCACTGAAACGGATACAACTCCTCAAATTGAAACAGATAACCTTGTTCAGTCTAACATTCCAAATGTTACCAGAACCACCACCACTGACACAGCAGTTGATCAGAATATTAAACCTTTGATTGAGGTTGATGTAGACGAGCCACCAGAGCCACCAGAAGAGGTAGACCCAGGAGAACCAGTGGTAGTTGAAATTGATGACGATGATACTTTCGTTCCGCCAGTTACCAAAACCGACGATAAAGGTAACATAATTACAGAGTGTCCTGAAGGATATATGGAGGTTCAAACTCCTGATGGTATTATTTGTGAGAAGATAACCACAGCTACAACCACGACAGGACGTAGAACATATGGCGTAGGACGTACAGCCACAACAGGTTTGGCGGGTAACATAGGTCGTCAGATACCAAGATCACGCACTAGAACTACAACTACAACCTCAAGAAGTCGGGTAAAACCAACAACACGTAGCGCATGAACTTACAAACTCTACCAGAAGATGCCTTAAAGGAGATTCTGGCTTTAACAGAGGCCAAGAAACGGCTTGATCTGAGAGAACAAGCCTCTGAAAAGTTCATGCCTTTCGCTCACCATGTGTATGAAAACTTCATTGAGGGTAGACATCACAGGATTATCGCAGAAAAACTAGAGCAGGTGGCGCAAGGAAAGCTCAAACGGCTGATCATCAACATGCCACCACGTCATTCTAAGTCTGAGTTTGCTAGTTTTTTGATGCCTGCATGGTTTTTGGGGCGCAATCCGAAGCTTAAAATCATCCAAGCAACGCATAATACGGAACTGGCGGTGCGTTTTGGACGTAAGGTTCGAGATCTTATAGACGATCCACAATATAAAGACATATTTCCTGACACTAATCTGAAAGAAGACAACAAAGGAGCGGGTAAATGGCAAACCGACAAGGGTGGTGAGTATTTTGCGGCGGGTGTTGGAGCGGCGGTTACTGGTCGCGGTGCGGACTTGTTTGTCATTGACGACCCTCATTCGGAACAGGACGCTCTGAGCGAGGGTGCATTCGACAATGCATACGAATGGTACACCTCTGGGCCTCGACAGAGGCTTCAACCGGGTGGTGCGATTATAATTGTTATGACTCGATGGGGTAAAAAAGACTTGACAGGCCGTTTGATAGCCGCACAGGGCGGTGATATCATGGCAGATCAGTGGGAAGTTATAGAATTTCCTGCAATCATGCCGTCTGACGAACCATTGTGGCCTGAATTTTGGGAAAAAGACGCATTGTTGTCTATCAAAGCGTCGTTACCTGTAGGAAAATGGAACGCACAGTGGCAACAAACGCCAACTACGTCCGAATCTGCGATTGTTAAGCGAGAATGGTGGCAACCGTGGGAAAAAGAAGAGATACCGCCCGTAAAATACATACTTCAGTCGTATGATACAGCGTTTTCCAAGAAAGAGTCTGCTGATTACAGCGCGATTACGACATGGGGCATCTTTGAACCAGAAGAAGGTGGGCCAGACAACATCGTATTGATGGATGCGCAACGTGGTAGGTGGAATTTTCCTGAATTAAAAGAGAAAGCCTACGAAGAATACGAGTATTGGGAGCCAGACATGGTGCTTGTGGAGGCAAAAGCTACAGGTACACCGTTGATTGACGAGCTACGTTTACGTGGTATCCCTGCTTTGGGCTTTGCGCCAGGGAAAGGTCGTGATAAGGTGACGCGAATGCACATGGTTGCGCCATTGTTTGAAGCGGGTGTAGTATGGGCACCAATAGACAAGAAATTTGCGGATGAAGTTATTGAAGAAGTTGTTTCATTTCCTAATGGTGATCACGATGACTTTTGTGATAGTATGACTTTAGCACTGATGCGTTTTCGTCAGGGCGGATTTGTATCGCTGCATGGTGAAGACGAGCAACACGATGAGTATCGTCCTAGACGGGAGTATTACTAATGGCATTACCACCACTTGTAGATTCAGGAATTAGACCCGAAGATATGGTAGCGGATCAAACATCGGTTGATGTATCTGTACCACAGCCTGAGACCTTTGATGGTGGGGCGGAAGTCATACCTGATGGACAAGGGGGCGCGGTTGTGCAAGCTTTGGCAGAAGCTCTCATGGGCGCACAACAAGAACAACAAGTTCCACACAATGCTAACTTAGCGGAGTTATTAGATGATGGGTATCTTGGAGAAATCTCGTCGGATCTTCGTGGGTCTTACGAGGAGGATTTGGAGTCTCGTTCTGAGTGGGAAGACACTTATACAAAAGGTTTGGATCAGCTTGGTGTCAAGCATGAAGAGCGTTCTCAGCCGTTTGAAGGGGCTTCTGGGGTCACGCACCCGCTGATTGCGGAGAGTGTTACACAGTTTCAAGCACAGGCTTACAAAGAATTATTACCGTCTGGCGGTCCAGTAAAGACACAAGTCTTGGGTTTACAAGACGCAGAAAGAGAAGAACAAGCTAGTCGTGTAAAGAACTTCATGAACTACCAGATCATGGAGGTCATGGAGGAGTTTGATCCAGACATGGATCAGTTACTATTCTATCTACCGTTGTCTGGTTCTACATTTAAGAAAGTATATTTTGACGAAGCGAAACAAAGGGCTGTATCTAAATTCGTTCCGGCGCAGGATTTGGTTGTACCTTATGCTGCATCGGATTTGGCGACTGCTTCTCGTGTTACGCATGTTCTTCGCATGGATGCGAATGATGTTCGCAAGATGCAAATCGCAGGGTTCTACAAAGACGTAGAACTAAGCAAGCATGAACAGGGTGAAGATGAAGTTCGCCAGAAGATAGATGAGATACAAGGCACATCTAAATCCTACACAGATGAAGTGTTTACTATTCTGGAGATGCATGTCGATTTAGACATTGAGGGTTTTGAGGACATGGGTCCAGATGGTCAGCCAACAGGGATTGCGTTACCATACATTGTAACGATTGATGAGGGATCGGGACAGGTTCTAGCCATTCGCCGTAATTTTGAAGAGGGTGCAGGGCTTGCAAAGAAGACACAATATTTTGTGCACTATAAGTTTATGCCAGGTCTAGGCTTCTACGGCTTTGGTCTGATTCACATGATTGGTGGTCTTGGTCGTGCGGCAACGAGTATCCTTCGACAACTGATCGATGCGGGTACACTTGCCAACCTCCCGGCAGGATTCAAGGCTAGGGGCGTAAGGGTTCGCAATGACGACGAGCCGTTACAACCGGGTGAGTGGCGGGACATAGATGCACCGGGCGGCAACATACGGGATGCTATTCAGCCTTTACCTTATAAAGAACCGTCAGCAACTCTCGCACAGCTTCTAGGAGCACTCATAGAGGGCGGAAGACGTTTTGTTTCACTAGCAGACCAACAGACTGGAGACGGCAACACAGCGGCTCCTGTGGGCACTACAGTGGCTATGCTAGAGCGCGGCATGAAGGTTATGTCAGCAATACACAAGAGGTTGCACTATTCGCAACGTCAGGAGTTCCGTGTATTAGCTAGAATCTTTAGAGATAACTTACCACCTGAATACCCTTATGATGTGCAGGGTGGTAACCGTATGATCAAGGCGCAGGACTTTGATGACCGTGTCGATGTTGTTCCTGTCAGTGATCCGAATATATTCTCGATGGCGCAGCGAGTCACGTTGGCACAAACTCAGTTGCAACTTGCTCAGTCAAATCCACAAGTGCATAATTTACACGCGGCTTATCGTCGGATGTACCAAGCCCTCGAGGTACAGAATATCGACGAGATATTACCCCCACCCCCACAGCCGCAGCCACTTGACCCCGCCATTGAGAATGCTCGTGCTTTGATGGGAGAGATACTGAATACATTCCCAGAACAAGATCATGACATACATATTCGTATACACATGGCGTTTATGAAGACACCACTGGTTATGACATCACCACAAGTTATGGGCACGTTCTACTCACACATTATGGAACATGTTTCTCAAAAAGCACGTAAGATGGTGATGGAAGAAATAAAAGGTATTATAGGACAAGCACAACTCGCAGCGCAAAGTGGAGCAATAGATCCGCAAGCAGCGCAAGTACAGATTATGAAAGTGCAACAGGATATGCAAGATCCTGCACAGATGGAATCATTGGTATCATTGCAGATGGAAAAACTCATGGCAGAGGTTCTACCTGGATTGTTGCCAACAGGTAATGATCCTATGGCTGATCCACTGGTTCAGATCCGTATGCAAGAGTTGGCTCTGAAAGAAAAAGATCTACAGAGAAAGATCGAAGACGATCAAGGCGATATGCTGATGGAGCTACAAAAGATGGAGCAACGTGCAGCAACAGATGCTGCTCGTATTGAAAGCCAAGAAGAAATTGCACAGAACCGTAACGCTGTAAATAGAGAAAGAATTGACGTACAGCGTCAAGCGGCGCAGCGGAGGGGATAATGGATCCCGTATCTTGTGTTGCTCTAGCGACAGGGGCGTACAAGACGCTACGTGCGGCTATTTCTACGGGCAAGGACCTTCAAGAAATGTCTGGAACTTTGTCGCAATGGGGCAAGGCTTTTAGTGATTTTTCTAATCTTGAAGAGCGAGAAAAGAATCCACCATTTTGGAAGAAAACATTTAAGGGATCTGATGAAGAAACTGCTTTAGAGATATTTGCTCAAAAGAAAAAGATGGAGCAAATGAGGGCAGAGATTAAAGATCATATCTCTTGGAACTATGGCCCTAGTGCTTGGAAAGAAGTTTTAGCAATTGAGGCAGATATGCGCCGAAGAAGAAAGCAAGAGGCATATCGAAAACAAGAACAGATAGATAACTTTATAAACTTTGCAATTGGAGCAGTTATTTTTGTGTTGAGCGGCGGTATTTTGTTTATTGCGTTTTATTTCTTAGGAAAATGGCAAGGGAGATGGTGATGAAATTAGTTTTAGGTATTTTATTTTTGATGTTTGTAGCAGCGTTTCCATTTATTTATATGCTTGTGGCAAGTATTTAAATGTGGGTTTTGCTCTGGTTACAGGTAGTTAGTGGTAGCTTTGACCACTACCATGTGGGTAGTTATTCTAGTGAAGAAGCCTGCAAAGTAGCACAAAAAGAAGCTAAAGTATTGG
>VTLG01003237.1_pt1 | contig 11089 bp, 18 predicted proteins | sample 4694571 | NCBI WGS metagenome assembly VTLG01 (sample SAMN12604809, study PRJNA352737) | marine metagenome | biome: ENVO:00000447; feature: ENVO:00000209|ENVO:00000569|ENVO:01000036; material: ENVO:00002151; isolation source: viral sequences binned using virsorter ... | reverse complement strand
CTCCTACGATGTCTAACTGGTTTATTTTTATTCATAACCTTTTGTTGTTCATCATATTCTAATTTGAACCATGCGGCCCATATTTGCAATTCTAGGACACTTAACTGCATGGTCTCCTCTATTGATCTTCCTAAAGTTTTAGCAACTTTTATAATCAATAAAAGTTCAGTGTCCTCTTTTAGTTTTTTGAGATTGCCTCAGCACTATATTCACCAATGCTTTGATTTAATACACTGGCAATTTTAATTAATACTGCCGGATCTGCTTCATTCATTAAGGTCCATTTGTCCATTTTATTAAACATTGGTTTCCCGTCTGGATTCAACGATTTAGCAATAATAGATTCAACCAATGCTTCAACAGTTAAACCTTGTTGTTGCAATTGGATAACTCTAGACTCAACTGCAAATGAATTAACAGGTTTATAATATATGTCTGTTTTCCATTCTTGGACAACTATTTTTTTTAATTCCCCATTCAGTTTATCTTTAAAGTGCTTCTTTGCGTTCTCTAATATGTTACTCATTATAACTTCCTTCTCCTTCTTCTAATGCCTGCGATAGTAGGCCTTACCATACCCCCAGGCGCTTGTTTGCTTCTTCCTTTTTCTAATAGACCAATGTAAGGCACGTTGTTGATAATTCTGTTAGTCTTACGACCACGTTGTAATCGCCAACCTCGTCTTGCTCTACCTTCTTTAATTGGTGTAAATTGTTTCACCAATTTCAGAGTGTCTTGGGCAATAACTTGACCCAAGCGGGATATCTTTTTCTCAATCCCGCTAAAGGTCTTACTAATTCCTGTCACTCTAATATTCATCATAATACTATGTGTGTATTATTTCGCCTAGTGTACCAGTACCTTGGAATGAAACTGTCGCAGTTATCATATCGTCAAACGATGCAGTTCTGCTTACAGACGTTACTACTACTGATCCTTGGTAACTTGTACCTGCAGTAGTTGTATCTGTTATGAACTGTACTAAAAGCGTTGAATCTACACTTGGATCAAATATCGCTAGTCCTGCCTGTGAAGTGTTGAATAAACACTCCATAGTTCCAGACCAACTTGTTAATCCAGAGATATATGTTCTTGCACCATCACCCATTGCTGTATCTTCGATTGCGTCTTTAGTGTAATCTACTGTCCAGCTTCGGACTTCTGCTACCGCTGTTCCTTGTACTTGTTGGCCACCGGCAGAGTCAGCTAATGTTGTTAACCATTTAACTGATCCTAATTCACCTGTTAATGTCGCCATGTCGGTTCTCCTTTTTATTAATTGTTATTGTTGATTGTTTAATCAATTCTCCTTTAACAGAAGAAATTCTGCTTTTTCGAATTGGTTTTTCTAAATTTATATTTAGAATTTTGTTTTGATTGGATTCTGTTTCGATATCATATTTTATTTGATCTATATCAAATCCATCTTTATTTTTGTTCATTATAATGTATCCTTATCAAATGAGTATAATACTTGAGCAATTAAATTAAATTCACCTAATGGTGGTGTTCTATCAAATACTTCAATAGAACTTACTCTTGTTGTTACTGCTTTGCTTGATACTCCTCTTGTTCTGTCACTGTTTAAAGTTTCTTCTATACGTTCAATTAATTCATTTCTTTTTTGATCAACTGATTGTATTTGTCCTTGACGTCCATCTGATCTAACATATCCTCTTATATTAACATCAATGGTTCCTCTACGTCCACCCGACATTGTATTGTCTTCTCGGGATTCGTTTCCTGTTGTAATTAAAACTGCTGGAAATTGTGTGATAGCTAATTTATTAACGTCAAAAGGTTCTCTTGTCACTAGAACTGGTCTAGGAGGAGTCATGTCCCCTAAAACATCTTGAATGTTTTTTGCTATATCTTCTCTATTACTCATCTACCTTTTCAGGCGTAGAAAATGAGTTGGTTCTTTTTCAGCATTGGAAATTGTTCCACTACTGTCCTGATCATATTCTACTCCATCCCTTAAAACGTTATCAAATTCTCTGTCGTATTCTTTTCTGTAGAATTCCATCTTTCTTTCAAAGATGTCTACTGCTTCATCAAATTTTGCTAATTTCGGATAGATATGGAAACCTAAACACATATAACAAGCGGCCCTTGTTAATTGGGACTCATTATATTTTTCTTCATCTGGTTCACCTGGTGCTAAAACTTTAGCATCATATAATCCAATTTGATTCGTAGGCCACCATTTAATGCGTAAATCTCTAAACACATCTGCTTGTGCCTTCGTTATCTCGTCAGAAAAGTCGGTAATTCCGTAGTTTAAGATATCAGGTTCGTATTCTTGTATTGAACTTATTGTTAATAAGGCCATATGGTTCTTCCTCTATGTAGATAGATTCTGTCTATCCAATTATAATTGTCAAGTACTTCTTGACATTGTTATTTATTTCGCAGATAAAAAAAGGGGGGAACTCGTTTAAAAATTCCCCCCAATTATATTGTATGTTATTCAGAGTAACAACTATATTTATTATAGTTGTGAGTCCCCTTGAATTCCAACTCCGTAGTCGTCAAATGTTTCTGCAACTCCGTATGCAATTGTACCAACGTATTCAGTTCCTCTCATAGAAGCGTCTCTTTGTGCTTCAACTTTCATTGCTCTTTTTAGAACAAATCCTAAAGCGTCTTGAGAGAATGCCGCGCCGATATAATTTCCGCCGGATGCTCCTGTTACGCAAGTTGATTCAAAGATATCAATCCCTGCTAGTCTGCCTACGAAACCATCTTTTAATGCTGTGTTTCCAACTTCACTTAAATTGTGAGAAATTGTAGAACCTGCGTTAGTTAATAGTTTCTTTAATTGGTGTGCTTGATACGGGTGAATTACAGCAGTGTATGGACCAGGTGCATTATTCGCTCTTAATGTTGCCGCCGCTTTGAAGAAGTCTTCAATTGAAACTTCTGCTTTTGGATCTCCTACAGAATTTGAAAATCCTGAGAAAAGTGCCGCTAAATCGTCGTCAACTTTTTTCGCCATTGCGTCGCCTAGTTGTCTTCCTGCCGCCGCCGCTAGATCACCAACTGATGCCGATGTTGCTAAATCTGTTAATGTAACCATTACTCCAACTTCAGTCGCTGTGATTGTTGTTGAAGTTGTGTTCCATGCAGTATTAGACGCATCTGTACCTTCAGTTAGACCTGCCGCGGCAATTGCCGCATAATTAGGAACCTGTGCCGTTAGGCCCGGTGATCCTGTCATGTCGTAGTTGTGTACTAACGGACGAATTACAGTCTTTTCAGATAATGTAAATTGTGCCGCTTGTACTATATTCGCAAACGTCTCTGACGTTATGCTCGATGTTACTTCATTTGCCATGTTATAATCTCCTTATAGTAGCAATTAAATTAAAGTTAAACTCTAATCCCTCTACCAAGCATTATCTTACGATATTGTTCTCGATCAGCTGGATTATTCATGTTCAACTTCGTTATATCATTTTCCACAACATTTTCTTGCTTACCTGTACCTTGTCCAGTTCCAGTACCCGAAGGTCCTGAATTAACAAAGTGTGGGTTTGCAGTTAGAAACTCTTTAACAAGTGTAGTAACTTTGATAGGTTGTCCCTTATCATCATATCTAACTTGTCCATTTGTATCTACTACATCAACGGTCCCACCCTCATTAAGTTTAACACTACCTTTAAGTAATTTTACCACTTGCTGTGGATTAATTGCTTTCTGGGTACTTGCTTCGCCTAACAATGAACCGTCAACTTTAATACCTGTTAGTTCGGTTTCATATTGTTGGATCTTACTGTTAAATTTATCAGCTTGTTCTTTCAATACTTTATCGAACTCTCCACGTTTTTCAAGTTCTTCTTGTCTACGTGAATCTTCATTCTCTACTAAAGTTTTGTAGTGAGTTACATCAACGTTTGCATATTTCTTTTCAAACTTTGATTTCTCTCTTGCTACCCTTTCTGTCACTATGCGATTTAATTCGCTTTGTGAGAAAGTCTGTTCTTTTTCTGTTGTGTCTGCTACCTGCTCTTTAACTTCTGGTTGAGCGTCAGTCTGCTCTGATGTTTTTACCGCTTCTTTATCTGCGTCCATATTTTCCTCCTTTATATGAGTTTGTAACTCCCTGATTATTCAGTTCTATTTGTATTTATAATTTCTGTAACCTTTTCTATTACTTCCTGTGTTGTAATGGTACTCATTGCTTGAATACAAGTTATACAAGGGTTAGAATTGTGTGTTTTGGATTTATTATTTCTATGACATCCATATCCATCTGTATTACATTCTGTTGTTCTTGTAATAGATACTTGTGAATCATATCCTGTACATAAAGGTGAATTATGTGATCCATATATTACTATTGCAGGAATTTGCATATTACCTGCCGCATGATGATTAGCACCTTCAGTTGTAATTAAAAGTTTTGCTTTTGAAATTACTACTATACAATTTAAAAAATTTGGTGTATTAACAATTTGTACATTAGGATTTGCTTGTAAAATTTGTTGTCCTGTTGGACCATCTAAATGAGGTCTTTGTGGTGCACAAATAACAATATTATAATCTTTTAATCTATTAATGAGCTCTATCCAATAGGGCCACATTTTCATTGGATAAAATACCCCTTGTTTAACATAAGGATTAATAACAATATAATCTTTAAATTTAATTTGTTTTTGAAATTCTATTTGTTTTTCTTTAAAAGTAAATGGAGCAATTTTAGGTTTATAAGGAGTACCTTTAAAATACCAACGTCTACCATTATTAGTATTTTCTTCAAACGCATCTCCTTTATTGCTAATCCAAGGACTTTCAATCCAAATGTCTCTTCTTTCTATTGGTGTATATCGTTTCTTTTTCTCTTTATAAGGACGTTGCCTTTTACCTGTTTTTTTCCATTCATGGAAGGCCTCTGCCCGCCACATAATGTCATCACCTAAACCCATGTATTAATTGCTTTTACTATTTCTGCAGGTTTAATTGAATCCATTGCTTCAAGACAACTTCTGCATTTATCAGCATTTGGATTTTCTTTATAACTTACTAATCCACCACATCTCCAAATTCTACATCCATATCCATCCGGATTGCATTCTGTTAATCTTGTAATTGCTATTTCTGTTTTATAACCTGTACAAAATGGTGATGAATGACTTCCATATATTGTTATACAAGGAACTTGCATATTACCTGCAACATGGTGCGTTGCTCCTTCTGTCGTGACTATGTATTTTGCTTTTGACATTACCGATGCAGTATTCATAAAATTTTCTGTACTAACAATTTGTACATTAGGATTTACTCTTAATATTTCTTCTTTAGTAGGACCTTGTAATCCTCTTATTAAAATATCTCTTTTTTGTTCTATAGGAGTAGTAACTTTTGAACTTGCAACTTCACAAATAACAATATTTTCATGTTTTAAATCTTTAATTAATTGCAACCAATAATTCCATCTTTTCATAGGATAATATACACCTATCTTAATGTATGGATTAATAACAATATATTCTTTAAATTTAATTTGTTTTTGAAAATCTATTTGTTCTTTTTTAAATTCAAATGGAGCAACTTTGGGTTTGTATGGAGTACCATTGTAATACCAGCGCCTTTGATTATTAGGAAGAGTATCTAAAGGTTTACCTTTTCTACTGATCCAAGAGACATTTTTCCAAACCTCCCTTGTTTCAATATTCATGTATTGTTCTTTTTTATTATTCCAAGGACGTTGTAATTCACCAGTTTCTTTAAACTTTTTATAGGCCTCACCACGCCACATGATGTCATCACCTATACCCATTTTATCTTTCCTTTTGAATTAATATACGATCCATATTACGAGCGTCTATATGTTTAACTTCGTAATTTAAATTATCAACTAGATATTTTAATGTTCGTTCTTGAGGTTCACGTTCAACCTCTAAACAAAAAATAGGTCTATATTCATAAATTGTTTTTAATGCACCTTGGAGTATATCCCATTCTGCACCATCAACATCTAATTTAATATAGTCTACATCTTTAATATTAAAATCATCTAACTTATAATCTTTCCCTAATGCACAATGAAAGTGTGTTGTTTTACCTTCAGGTACATTATAAGGAAATCTATTCTTTAATTTTTTATCAAAGCAATAAGTGTGATTAAAATATTTTTGTAGATATCTAGCATACTCTCCATCTCTACAACCTATGTCTATTGCATTACGAGTTTTTGTAACATATGGTTTAGATAATAACCAAGACATCTTACAATGATGATCTGGAAATTCTTTTATGCCATCTGGTGAGTGCATAAAGTCTCTGTCAAACCATTCCTCTTGGTAATAGTAATTAGGAAATACTGTTGGTTGTTTTGGATATGACATTAATATTTTTTCTTCTTTTTATAACTAGCTTTCATCCCACGTTTTTTAGGTGGACGACCTTTTTTCTTTCCGTATGTTCCTTTGCCTTTTGGCATTTTTATCTCCTTAATTTAATATGCCATCCTTATGAACTCCATAAAAGAGTTTTTTAACTCTGGCATTTATTTCATTTCTTCTTATTGGTAATAATTTTTTGATTTTATATAAGGCACGTCTTGCTCTCTTACCAGCAATCTTTATATTCTTTTTTTCGAAATAATGAATATTATCATTATATTCATGGATTGCTTCTCTTAATAATTTTTCAGTACCAAAGATGAAATCTCTATCGGGAACATATTTCCCCATAAACTATTCTCCTTCAGTTGTATTTAATGGTGGTGCTGGTGGTTGAATGACTTCTTGGTCGATTTCTTTTAAAAGATCGTCTGCTTCATCTTCCATTAAAATCGTAAATATTTTTTTATCTATTTCTTTATTAATTATTGGTGATTCAATTTTGGAATCTTTTGCTTGTTTTAACATTGTTACTTCGTTTGCTTTATCTTGAATAGAAAAAGATCTTGGATATTTTATTTCTCCATCAAAAGAAGTTCCTTGGTATAATGCCCAACATCTCCATAGCTGTTCTTCTGCGTGTTCTAAATTCATTGCTTGATCTGCCAATTTAGCATTTAGTAATTGGAATTCTGTTTGTAATCCTATACCTGACATACGTCTTGATTCAATTGATCTTATACCACCTAAACATGACATACGATCTATTGCTTCAACTTTTTTAGCAATAGAACTTAAAACACTTTCAATACTTGAACCTGCTGGTTGAAGTAGATAAGGTTTTAATCCTGGATCCATATTTTGTGGCATTTGCACAATTGATCCTGCTCCTGCCGCCGCTTCTGTGTCTGCTGTTTTAACAAGTGATGGGTGATTAGTTAATCTTATAATTTGTTCTATTTCAGATAATTCTTCGTAAATTGCTTTTTGTAAATCAGCAACATCTCCTAAAGTAGATATACCTATACCTCGTGTATGACTTCTTTGTGCATATAAACATAATGCAGGAATTTTACCATATATATTTGGAATTGTTTCTACAAATTGTCCATTTTTATCTTCGCCACTTAATTTATAAACATTAACTTCTGTAGGTGTGTACTCTCTAACATATTGTACATTTTTAATAACTTCTTCTCTAACTTTAAGATATGTTAATTGATATAAACCATTTGGTTGTCTTTCATATTCCCAATCTAATACATTGTCAGGAGTAAAAATACTTACATAAGGTCTTATATTTTGTTCAAGTTCTTCTGCTCTTGTATGAACTTGCGTTGTTGGTTTGTCAACTAATATCCAAACATTTCCATAAACCATTGCAAGAGAATTTGCATCTCTCATAAATGCTTGGAAACTTCTTCCATCTAAATCTGCATCTTGTAAAAAAGATTGTAGTGCTGGATCGGAAGATATAGATCCGTACTCCCTATACGGTTCCTTTCTAAATAAAAATGAATTGTAAATTCCACAAATAGACTTAACATGATTGTCTAATGCAACTTGTCTTAATCTTTTTTCATAATCATCTTTTGATTCGTAGTAATAAGGTTCTAAATATTTTCCTTTATAATATTCATAACCCCCATAGTATGAATCCCCTAAGAATAACCATCTATTAAGATAATGTTTAAATGCTGGATGTGACTCTATAATATAGTCAATTGCTATTGACGGATTACCTTTAACTACTTTGTCTCTGATTATTGCCATCTTTTAGAACCTCCTGTAAATGCCCATCGTTGAGGTTGAGTTTTATTATATTCTGTTCTAACAGGATATAAAAAGTCTATTAAGTAACCTACTGCATCTGCCATATGATCTAATTCTCCGTCTTTTTCTATTATCGAAGTATTTGGTTTATAAACCATACTTTCTAAACTTTTAATAACTTGTCTGCATTTAGGATCAACAAAAAAAGATCTTAATCCTTTGCTGTTCTTTAACTTACTATTTACTGCATTAACTCTATCTCTTATAGCTGTATGAAATGGTTTTGCATTAACTTTAAATCCTGCATTTAGTAAAATTGATATATCTGTTCTTCCACCTGCGGAAGTTTTTCTTTGTCTTCCTGCTGGATCAGGATACATTATAATTTTTGACGTTGGATAACGTCTTTTAATTTCATCACAAACTTCATCTGTATTTGATCCGTTCATTACAATTTCATCTATGCAATAAATTATATCGTTTTTAATAACAGTTATTGCAACTGACATTGGATCAACGTTAAAATCTATTCCACAATGTAATTCATTTGTTTCCATATTAGTAACTGGTACAACACAATGTCTTCTATCAAAATTGTAATATACCATTCCGGAATAAGTTAAAAACGATGCTAGGTATTCTTGATTATAAGTTCTTTCATCTAAATCACGTTTTGCTTGTTCTATTTCATCTTTATCTACTATTCCACCTTCTAATGTAGTATATGTAAATGCTTCCCAGTCATCTGTTGCTTTTGCCATGTTATACATTTCGTGACTAAAACTTCCTACACCTCTTGGTGTTCCTAAAAACAATGCTTTACCTTTTCTGTCAGACAATGTAGGTCGTAATACTTCACTCCAAACTGTAGGATCTATATCTTGAAATTCATCCATAACTAAAAAATCTAATCCAACTCCTCTTAATGCATCTTTGTTTTCTGCACCTTTAAGATAAATTTTAGAATTGTTTTTTAATCTTAAAGTTAGTTCTGCTTCGTTTGATTGATCTACCCATTTAAGCATTTTTAATTTTCCTTTTAATTGATCCCATCCAATTGTTTTTGCCATTCGATAACTTGGTGCAACATAATAAACTTCTTGATCTGGTTTAGAGGCGTGTCTTGCTAATTCTCTCATAGCACAATGCGTCTTTCCAAATCGTCTCCCTGTGACAGCAACTCTAAATCTTGTGTCATTTTTACAAATTTTTTGTTGTGGATCTGTTAATGGCATTAATCATCCTTCCATGGTAACGGTTGTTTTGTTTCTAAATTTTCAGGATTGTCTTTTTGTCCTAAATATTGTTTGCCTAAGTGGATTTGCATACGAGTATCTCCCTCAATTGCTTTGTCCCATTGTGCTCTTCTTAAACTTCTACGTCCTACTTCTTTACCTTTTATTAATAAAGGACTACATTTTTTTCTTATATTATGAACAGTAGTTCCTACAACTTCTGCAATTTCTTCAATAGTACATTGAATACAGGCAAGTTTATAAACTAAATCCTTGTCTATTTTTTTAACAGGTCTTTTAACTCTAGGCATTTTGTTATCCATTATGCTTGTCTCTCTACTACTCTAATTCTAATATTTCTTGAATCTCTTTTACCGTTATCGGTTACAATTTTATATTCAACATTATAGATATTTCCAGCTGTACCGGCAGATATAACTGCGGTTACAACATAATCAGTTGCTGATGAAGAATCTACTGCCAAGGCGGAAGCGTCGCCCGTTATTGTTTCTGCTGTTACTGTTATTGAATCTATTGCATCACCGCTTGGCATCCAATTGGTAAAATCTAATGAATAGTCTAAAATAGCATAGGGGTCTTTATCAATATAAACTCCTACTCTATCTTCTTTAAATCCTGTGAGTGTTGCCATGTTTAACCGGTTCTCCTGTCTATAATACCTGGGTCATCAACAAGAGTAAGGTGTTGTATTTCTAATTTTCTTGTTTCCGACGCAATTGTTTTGCTTCTTGTCTCTTGCGGCACAATATTTATTCGTGTATCGGAATTTATAGCAAAATTCCTTGTTTCTTGTTCTAAAATATTTATTCTCGTTTCAGAAGGTATTAAATGTACTCTAAATGGATCAATGGCCCATTTAACTCCAACGACCAATGTTGAGAAAGGTCCTGTAAATGCAAACGTAGGATAAACTGTTTTGTATGCAGTAGGACTTAATGTAGATGTAGAAGTAAATGCAAATTCTGGATAAACTGTTTTAGTTGCACTTACCGATAAAGTAAATGTTCCTGCGTTTAAAGAGTCTCCATATGCCGTCGCCGATGGTTCTGCATATAAAGAAGATGTAAATGTTAAATCAGGAACTGTTGCTCTAAACGTTGCTATTGGATCTGCACTTAAACTAAATGTTCCTGCGTGTAATGTTTCACCTATTAATAATATTCCTCCGTCAACGTCAAATGTAAATGTACAAGTTAATGCAGGTGATGGATAAACTGTTTTGTATGCAGTAGAACTTAATGTAGATGTAGAAGTAAGTGCCGGTTCAGGATTTGCAATTTTTTGTCCAGTAACACTCATACTGAATGTTCCAGCATGAAGAGTTTCTCCTGATACAATTGCAACTGCTGTTATACTTGCTGTAAATGCCGGTGTAAATGATATTGTAGGACTAAATGTTGCAATTGGATCTACACTTAAACTAAATGAAGATGTTAAAGAAGGTTCAGCGCCAAAGAACTGAAGACCGTCAACAGTGAATAGTGGTCCCCAGATTGGTTGGATAGGAACTTTCCATGTTCCCATTTCGCTCCAAGTTAAATCTGTACCTAGTGCTACCTTTAAGGCAATTGTAGTACCTTTTGTTATTGTTGGAGATAAAGATAAGGTGAAGGAAGAACTTAAAGAAGCTGTTGCTTCTTCAGTTGATATTACATAACTGTCTGATACGTAACCCGATGAGACGTAACGATTATCGGCCATTTAAACCTCCCG